>Ga0209536_100000099_pt1 | contig 120885 bp, 90 predicted proteins | sample DeeMarSeWOR28_12_FD_187461 | JGI IMG/M metagenome (GOLD analysis project Ga0209536, IMG submission 187461) | Marine sediment microbial communities from White Oak River estuary, North Carolina - WOR-2-8_12 (SPAdes) (version 2) | ecosystem: Environmental > Aquatic > Marine > Intertidal zone >...
CTGTAATCTTTCATTTACAAGCGTTTTAACTACCTGACCATTTACGTTATAAATAACCAACTTCACATCGGCAGCATGCCTGATGCTAAATGGAATGGACGTCGCCGGATTAAATGGATTGGGATAATTTTGGCGCAAGTCAAATTCACTTATCAGCGCATTGCCATCATCGACGACAATAATTCCGGTGAGACCAGCGTTTGTGTACTTCTTAATCACAGAACCATCGAAGTCGGCAGCGTATGCACTCCAGCTACCATCATTTTCTTCCCAAAAACCTACTCCACGGGGCGAAAAATAAGTACCTCCGGGTGGAGGAGCACCGGGAGTGGCATTGGGATCAACTTCAATAATATTTTTCCCAAGACTATCCTGAAAAGCATTATTTACTGCCGGGTCGATTGCATACCATCCTCGATCGGCCCCGGGAGCAGTATCCCAGTAGGAACCTATCCAAATATTACCCAGTGGACCCCAATCTAAAATTTGTCCCCATAATTCCAATGTAGGATCAGGCCCTAAGAGGGTATCAACCACAGTATATAGCCCATCCGGACCGTCATCACTGTGATAATGGATAGCTCCAGCAGCCGGATAAATTCCTCCATGGTATAGATCCTTGCCATCAGGGCTGACTACAAGTGATCTGGAAATAACCGAGGTAGAATCGACGGCAAAATTATATAAATTGAAATCAGTATCTAGAATGAGGATTGGATCGCCACCGGGAACAACTTTTGCATAGTAAATAAATCCATTTTCATCGCATGCTGCCTCAGTTAGTGACCAAAAATCATTATCCAGATAATCATATCGATTCATAAATTCACCAGTTTGATAATTTACCCGATACAGGTAGCCATTTGACACCAGAATGTTACCATTATTGTCTTTAGCTATTCCGCGTCCGGTATAATTCAATGTATCAAGACCAATACCGGGTAGATTCCCGGTCCAATAAAGAGCGATCTCGGTACCATTGGAATCATAAACATGGAGTGCGGAAACAATAACCGTATCGGTTGATGTAATTACGACCGTGTCGCGTTGTGCATAGGGTTGGACCCAGATATTTCCATCATTATCCACTAGCACACCATGTGGCTGGGTAATTTCCACAAAGTCTTCTACATATTGCCACTGGAATGGTTGGGCATATGCAAATGATGCAAACAATAATAAAACTAGTGTTATTAGTAAACACCCCTTCATACTTACCTGCCTTTCTCTTTATTTAATGAGTAAATTATAATTAATATAAAATTCCCTCTCTAATTATGTTAACACTCCTGAAACTTATTCTGAGCACCTCCTTTCAAATTTTTATTTAACTCTCTCTATTTAAAAACTGAAAAAATCAAAAGCCCAAACAAGTTCCACTGCTAAAGTGAACGCCCATAATAAGGGGCGCCTTTTTTTTGCATATTAATTCTCATAATGCGTGTTTCAGTGTTTGCGATAACCGACGCCCGGCGACTCACATAAAGGTAAATATCGTTCCCCCAGTCCATATCATACATTTCCGGCGCCAACACCCCTGGGTATAGAGGTTCAGAGCTGCCATCGGGATGAACGATAAAAATTGGGTCCGGATCTGCTGTAGTACCGATATACATATCACCATCTTCGGCAAAGGTCAAAGACTGGATCTCGATATCTTCTCCCAATTCGGCAGTGAGATCGAAAACTAATTCGTTAGGGCCTAGGCTGTTCGGTGAATTTATTTGATTTCGCCACACCGCCTCCAGTGAACCTAACATATTACCTGCTACATAAACATAACCATTAAATACCCGAACCGCTTTTATAAAAGTATCTGTATACCCTGCAACACTTTCAAAGCTGCCGTCAGGATAAACAATGGTTATACTATCCCCGTCTCCGGCAGTGTAGATGTTGCCAACCGGATCAAAATCCAGATCATATAAGTTATCGGGGAGAGAACGAACGAATGCTGACTGGTTGCCACCTCCCGGGGGAATTCGGTAAAGATTTTTATTACTCCCCTTTACTAAATACAAATATCCGCCGGGACCCATCTTCATACCGGTCGTAACAATACTCGCCGTCCCATAAGGCTGATTTTTGTCGAGAGTGTCTGGAGTGATTAAATCAATAAACCGTATTGATCGGTACACATATATATTTTCGTCCGCATCGACTGCAATGGCGTATAGATCTTCGCCGGCGACGCCATATCCACCCAACTCATCGACCGCGTTTTCAAGTGTATAATAAATAATATTGCTGAACGAAAAAGCTCCGATGACACTTACTTTAACTTCTAAAGAATCAGCTATGACACTAGGGGATTGAACGACCAGTTCCGATTCACTCGCAGAAACGACAATCGCCTGGATGCTGCCAAAGAAAACCGCATTATCCCCTAATGTGGAGGAAAAATTACTACCTTTTATGGTTATCACTCCAATTCCGGCTAATCCGGTATTTGGTGGTTCAATACTGTTTATTACCGGATCCGGGTTACCTCCTTGTTCTTCAACAAATACGCTTTTTGTAGCCTCCCTTTCACAACTAAGAGAAAGTATGAAAGCAAAACTTATTAAAAGTCTAGTATAACGTTTTGGAAAAAAATCATTCATAGTTATCTCCACTTACTAACCTTAGGCTCTTTTAATTTTTTAAGATTCAAATCCTTTCATAAAGCAAGACTAAAAGAAAATCGCTGCACATTATCAAAGACACCAAAGGGGGTATAGGCATAATCCAGGGCAACTCTTCCTCCCCTGCGGCCAAAATCTTTTTTCAATCCGACACCAAACGAGACATCTCTTTCATCTACACTGGAATTATATCCCACACGTAATGCAATTAGGTTTACAAACAGATATTCACCACCGATTTTCAATTGCTCCGGGGCAGCACGCGGGTGATTTGCATCAACCGCCAGTATGAAAGAGTGAACTTTGCTATCCGGTGCAATCAAGTCCATCATATCCATTGAAATCCCGATGTTAAAAACCAAAGGAAGCTGAAATCCTTCGCTCTCGTAGCGAACTTCCCTTGCAAAATTCTGTACAGACATACCAAAAGTCAAGGATTTGAATCCGGTTCGATAGGCAGTTCCAAAATCAAACGCAAAAACACCTTCGGAATAACTTTTATCAATGGTACTTAAATCATCTGGATTCGTCGGATCCCGATCCGGGGATGGAATTAGACTACTGCCTAAATCCTGGTAGGCATATTTTACATGGATACCGAAGGAAAAACGGTCGGTCAATGCATGAGAGTAGGCCGCACCAACCGAAAATGCATTCGGCGAAAAATCACCGGTCTCAGTGTAATCTTTGCCAGTTGTTGGGTCGGCCACCGGAATAGTGCCTATGAATTCCCCGTAGTCTACGGATAATATACTAACTGCAAAAACACCGTATCTCCCATCCCAGGGACGGAAAGCAATACTGCCTGAATAGTGATTAATGTCAGCAATCCATTTATTCTGGCTAAGCGAAAAATCTATAAACGGCTCCATAAATGCAATATTGGCGGGATTGTAAAAAATGGATATGGAGTTCCCGGAAACCGCCGTAAATGCTTCACCCATCGCTAGCACCCGTGCATCGGAATGTACCGTTAAATATTGAAAACCGGTTTGTGCCAATTTAGGATCGGCAGCATATGTTTTTGTATTCAGTGTTCCGAAAATTGTTAAAATTGCCAGAGAGATTAAAATATATTTTCTCATGTTGATTTGTACTCCTTAGAGATATTTTTTTCCAATGCCATTGAGATTTTATTTAATCCCCTTTATTAAGATCGATAACTTTGCTTATCGGATGACGACAAATTTTCGAAAAGCGTTTTCGCCCTTTCTATACAGCAACTCCTCTGGATTCTCGGGATTAGGGTAATCTTCCGTTACTTCAAAATAAACGATGTAAATACCAGAAACCACCGTCTGGCGAGATGAGGTGACCAGGTCCCAATACTCGTCCCCGCTGCCATCGGTGTGTTCAATCTCTTGAATAAGGTCGCCTCGCTCAGTAAAAATTTTTATTTTGCAGAATGCCGGTATATCAAGAAAGGCAATACGTTCCAATCCATAACCCAGGTCTGTGGTGCGGGCTCCTCTAATGTTATAAGGATTAGGAACCACGCGAATAGCCTCCAGCGCCGTACCCGCTTGCCGTTTTAAATTGGCAGCTAAGTTGGTTCTGGTATAAAAAAGACTGCTCACCAAAGGAGTGCCCGGATTAATATTATTCGTTGAACCATCATCATAACTAACAATGTAATAGTAATAATCTAATCCACGCAGTGCTTCAGTATCGTCATATAGAGTCGTACCGGGCGGCAAATCGGCAATTTGCTCATATATTGTATCCGCTTTCACCTCAGCTCGGTAGATACGGTAACCGGCAGCTTGGGCAACGTTAGACCATGTTAACTGAATACGGTCTCCACCCCCCTCTATTGTAAAATTTTCCGGTGGCGGTGGCGGCTGGGGAATTTCCAAACCAGCATCCCAGTTATCAAGCGCGCGCTGAAATGTCTGAAATAGCGAGTCTTTTCCGGTAAATACCCAGGTATTTTTGTATTCGTCGCGCTCGCTGGTAGTCGACCCGTCCGGCAATTCGTATGGCTGTTCCTCATTGAACCATTTTCTACCTACTTCAATGGTTTTATCCCAATCAATCCCTGCCATGGCTTCCGCCATTACAATTCGAACGCTGTCACCTATCGCCATGGTATAAGGGCCAAATCCCTGAGACTGTGAAAAACCACCAGCAGTGTTCAAAAACTGATTCGGAAAACCATCACCAACGGCCTCTGCATGGCTTAATGGCGGATGACCGGATGCCATGAAATTATATTGCTGGGTCATTTTTTCCGGAATATATTGATTGTGAAAGCCACCCTGATTGATTGTAGCATCGGAATCTATATACCTTGTGGTAGAGGGCTGAAACGGGTCATCGGAATTTTCGGTTGGGGATTTGTCCGCATGGACTGTTACCGCACCCATGAACTGAGAGGCTGTCAAGCGTCCATTCAATTCTATGTTCGGCGATCCAATATTATCGTAATTTGCGCCCTCATACAATGCTTGTGAATGGAGGCCGTGCCAGGAAAATAAAGCTCGGAACGGATCCCCAGCGTTCGGATCTTCCCCAATTACTCCGTTCATAGTATTTACTCCCCAGGTGGCATTTTGCGGCATAAAATATCTGCCATATGCGCCCATTTCTTTACAAATCGCATAACGATACTGCCACATAAAATAAACACCCTGGAGCGTTTGAGGATTTTGAGTGCCGCTGGCATCGACAATGCCAGTGTTTTTGAAGACGAATTCATAAATAAAGTAATTGTTGTGGTATTGCTGGCTGAAGGCATAGATTTTACGCGTCATTTCAATCCCCATGGAGGTACGCACTTTGGTGATCATCAATCGGTCTGCTTTCAGATCCGGGTCAATCTCATCGACAACATCATCAAAATCCAGATCAGTGGCTATTTCCCCTTCAACAAGAACAGTAGGGTGATTAAATCGGCCGATCATCTTGAACTCAAGCGGAAATATTTCGTTGACATAAGCCTCTGTACTTTGGGATCTTGGGCCGACCTGGACAACTTTGTGGGGAAATACTTGATTTGCCACGATGTCGCTGTAATTAGTCGCTCCGATCCACAATCCCTTCTGCGCCTTGCTATCCTGATCCGGATATCGGCCTGGCCATTGCAGCCCGTCCTGTTGATCTGGTACCAAACCTCGGCGCCCTACCTCCCATTCGCAGCCTGCTTCCGAAAACCAGTCATGGAGTTCACCAACCCGAATCCATCTTGTCGCTCCCTGGGCAAAAACATGACTGTTTGGCATGGTCAGCAACATTGAAATCCCCATTAACAAAACTAACGCACCCACTCTTGTAGTGATCAAACTCTTTCTCATTGGTTTACTCATTTATTTGTTTATCCCATCTATTTTTTCTGTTATGGTTTTGGTTTAAAAATCAAAGCTTAATCTGATTCCCAGGAAAATATCCCGTGGATTCAGAAACTGCAAATAGGTCATGCCTGGATTATCAATATAGGATTTCTTCTTGATCCGTTCCTGGTTGCGCCTTTCAATTTCCGGATCATCATTAGGATTGGCTTCCAGTGGATCGTAGGGAACGTCTTCGGGCCGGTAATCTCCTGGGCGGTCATCGCCATATCCGTTTATTGGAACATACTTAAATTCATCCACCATATCTTCCGGCAACCGTAATGAACGCATATAGCTGGTATAGTCGTTCCCATCAACAAAACCACTGGGGGTAGCAATATCGCTTAAATATGGCCAAATTTTGAAATTGAATAAGTTGGTAATATCAACATACAATTTCAATCTAAATGGTCTTACATGAAAATCTCTTGCTACCCGCAAGTCCACATTATAGAAATCCTGCCATTGCATATTATTCTGAACACCGGGAATTGTTACATTGTTTGTCCAGGTAAAATGTATTCCGGATTGCCACGACCCTAAGAAACTGAATACCCAATCGGCGAATGGCCGAAAACTGCCAATTTCAGCTCCAAAATCATTAGGTGTATGAATATTAATGTTTGCTCGAGCGTATGGACGCGCAATCGGTTTATTTTGAGTTGGGGGATTTTCTTCTAAATATTCCTTCTGTTTTGATTTTTGTTCGTGCTCTTCCCTGGCATCAAAATATCCATCCGTATTCAGCTGGTAAGTATAATTAAGGAATCCTCGTAACCAACGCCCACGCCGTTTTTCTATAGTAAATTCCGCACCGCGAATATCTTCGTAGAAATTATTGGCGGCTCTGGAATAATTAACAGCACTATTTTTACCATAGCCAATTACTCGTATTAAATTAGGTTGATCGGTAATGTCTTTGTAATAGCCGGCAATCCTTATCAAATAGTTATTCAACAGCGAGTGTTCAAAACCTAATTCATAGGAAACCGTTCTTTGTAAAACCAAATTGGGATCGCCAATAACAATTACTGAATTATCGGTTGCCCGCCGGACATTATACAGGCGATCAGATACCGGCATTTGCCGAAAGTGACCGTAGTTAAAATATAGTTTAGAATTTGCAGTAACCGGGTGAGATACACCCAGACGAGGGCTAAGATAGAGCTGCTTTTCTACTTTTTCTTGAGGATACAGATCTTCTGTTCCTTCTTCAAAATTTCTTGTGAAAAATGTGTTGTCGTATGGATCTACAAAATACCAACTACCCCTTGGATTGATGTAATCCAGTCTTAAGCCAATATTGCTTATGAATCCTTTGAACTCCAGTTTATCCTGCAAATATAAGGCGCCGCGAATGGGTCCGCGGTCCCATTGCGTCCAGGGACGCCCTTCAGGCAACACTTCATTAAGGGCGCCAAATTTTATATTATAATTATTATACACAATCTCCGCACCCGTCTTAATCAGATTGATCCTATCCACCTGGCTGGTAAAATCGAACTTAAAAGTTGTGGTGTAAATTTTGCTTGAATCGCGTGCGTTCGCCCGCACACCCATCAGCATACCGTCCACGCCGGTGACAATCAGTTCCGTGCTGCCAATTGGCGCTTCATCAACCAAATATCCCGGTACTATCTGATATATCCGGGAGAAATCCCGTTCAGGATCAGGGCGGGTATTATATTTGGTGCGGGAGTGCTCTATTTTTGCCTCGTAAAAAGTAGTAGGGCTGATGCTATGATTGAATTTTGCAGAAAAATTATAGCGATCAACATCGCTCAACGCCCAGTAAGAACCGTAGAATAGGCGGCTGTTGACTGTAAATCCAGCGTTAGTAATTGCCTCGGAAATACTTGAAGTAGTTCTAAAAAGTCCCGGTTGGCCAACATCGTTATCGCTGGTTCCTTCAACTTTATTGTAGAATCCGGTCAAGGTTAGCTTCATCGAATTGGTTATATCGGAAGATAGTTTAAGCTGAAAATTATTTTCCAGATAAGCATCACGTGACACCGGAACCATGTACATTTCTCGCTCTCCGCGGTAAGAAGCATAAAAACGCAGTTTTCCAAGGGCTTGGCTCACAAAGGGCACTGGGCCACCAAATCCGGCATCTATGAGGTAGTCCGGCTTGGTAATATCCAACTGTCTACGATGCTCCCAGGTAAATAATCTCTGTGCTGCCTGTGGCGTTAAATCATCGTTAGGATCATCGTTTGCCAATGTTAGTGCGGAAATTGCATTCCATCCGTCAAAACCAGGATATTGTTGTTGAGTGGCTGCATCCCAACTGCCATTCTTAGTTCCGACAAATGCAACCGCTGGATCAAGATAAGGCCTAAGCCAATAAGAATTGGGATCGTTAAACGATGTACCAAAATGTTTATCCGCGGGAGGGCTGAATTGATAAGTAATCGTTCCATCAAAGCGTCCCGGGTCTCCTTCTTTGGTAATCACTGAAATCAAACCCGAACGAATATTACCATACTCAGCATTAAAACCACCGGTTTGAATTTGAATGTCCTGGACAGCACTGAGACTGATGGTGGTGACTGGCGAATTATCGCGTTCATCTCGCAAGGTGATTCCATCAACCATAAATGCTAATTCGTCCGAGCCGCTGCCACGAATTGATAAATCTTGAATACCCGCTTGAAGCCCAATTACATCCGTGACGGACTGGACCGGCAACGCTTCTATCTGCGCTGACTCGATATTTGCTGTACTGGCGGAAACATCTCTTTGCACAACCGGTCTTTCGGCCACAACCGTCACGGTTTCACCGGTAAGTGCAGTGGGCTGCATTTTTATATCAAGCGAAGTTGTCTCATCAATATTTACCCGGGTATTAGTAATGGTATAGTCTACGTAACCGATAAAGCTCACCTGCACCGTATAAGCACCGGGAGGCACATTTAGTATCACATAATATCCGTCAACATCAGTGGCTGCACCCAAAAGGGTTCCTTCGATAACTATGTTGACACCAACCAACGGATCACCGGTTTCCGCATCTGTGACAACACCAGCAATTTTTCCAGTAGTTCCGGAAAATAACAATGTAGTTGAAATAAGAATTAAAAAAACAGCAAAAAGCAGTCGTTTTTTCATATCTCTACCCTGTGAATTTTGCAGAAAAAGTTATTTTTAGATTGGGATTCACAATGCAACATAATTTTGGCTAGAATGTTTTTTTGTATAAAAAATTGAAGCATTGTTTAGGAAATAAGCAAGAAATAATAAATAGACCTCAAATACCCACAATTATAATATATAAAATCAATAAATAAATTGTAAAGAAAATTTAATTAAAATTTAATTAGAAGATAGGGGCTTTGAGTTTCCAGTTAAAAACCAGGTAATTTTGGCAACATGAATCATTTTAAATTGTTTGATGAAATAACAAATCGCACAATCCCTCTGTCTATATCTTCTATTTTTTTATCAAAATAATAAATAATTTGAAGCCCAGACTATTGCTATCTTTTAAACACGAGAGCCTAACTAGCTAAATTATTTGAAAACTCAGCGTTGTACTCATGAGCGCTCATCAACTGAGTATGAGACTAACGGCACATTTTATGCATCTCCACGTTGTGTTTTGCAGTTTCAAATCGCTTAAATTTGTGACTTTTAACAGCCTAACATCGACAAATTTAAGTACAAACAACTACAAAGTTTGTTTGTGGTCAATGCTTGATAAATCCAACGAGTTTTAAGAAAGCAGGAAATATTTGTGAGGTTAGAGTATGGAATCTATTGAGCCGCTAGACAGTCTATATATTAGAAACATAAAAAAATTGATGGAATATTACGACAAAAATTATGGGAGAATAGATAAGAGTGAATTAATTATGGAGTTAGAAAATCATTACAGGAAGATAACGAGCATCAGAAATAGCAGATTTATCATGTTGTATAATCAATTTGTAAAATTTGAAAGGTTCCCTGAACCTGAACGTGCTGTTCTATTTGATCTGAATCATACACTGGTTAATTTAAAATCACTTATAAAACGAATGAACCACCAGGCAAAATCCTGCAAAAACTTTCAATAGTTTTTACGTAAATAATCCGACGTTTCTTAAAATCCTCCAACTGTAGAAATAAGAGTTCAATTTGGAATCTTTAAAGTAGCAGATTTCCTCAAAGACATTTTCTACTGCGTTTTCTGTCGACTAGTAACTTTTCTATTTTGCCCTGCTATCGAGGCATTGTGTCGGAGATAGGATAATCAAAAGTAGTTCGGTTTTGGTGAGTATCTTTTCATTTCTCGAATCGTTTTTAGCCGGCCTTTTTATTATAGTCTATTTGGTGGTTTAACAAATATTCGAATTCTGTTGCATCTAGCTGAATATCTGATATGTCAACTTTAAACTTGATTATTTCTTCGCCATCTTCTATTTGAAACTGATCAGCGATTAAATCCAGTATGTCGTTGGTTTCTTTAAACAATATATTTTGATCATCCAGAAATAGTTTACAATACCCTGGTATTAAGGCGTTATATATTTCTACTTCTCTCCTATTGGTTATCACTTTCTTAATCAATACATCAATGATTGTCTCTTTCATTCTCAACCTCCATGTTTATTACTAAAATTGTCGATCCGAATCACCTAATATTTAACAGATCCGGAATTATCCAATTCATTTATTAGTTCGCTTTGTAGATTGACTTTTTATCATTCTAGTTTTTTCAGACACAATAACAGAATTATTGGCAAAGATTTTCAACATATATAATGCTTACAAATAAATGTGCATTTAGTCCCAAAATGATTCAATCATCATTTGAATGAATGTTATGAATGTTTTTTTAATGAGATTAATTTCCTCGAGTGACTTAAACGGTACTAATTTTTATAAAAAAAGGCTGACCTGTAAAAACGAGATCAGCCTTGGATTTTTTTTGTACCGAAGGTGGGACTCGAACCCACACGAGGTATCACCCTCACCGGATTTTGAGTCCGGCGCGTCTACCAATTCCGCCACTTCGGCAAAAGACCAAATAAAATTTAATTTGAGGTATCCTGCTTGTCAAGCAAACAATATTACAATTTATTATACCTACCACCTAATCAAAGCGGATGCCCAGGTGAATCCTGCCCCAAACGATGCAAGGCAAATTAGACTATTGCTATGAATTAGTCCCTCTTCAAGCGCCTCACTCATGGCGATTGGGATCGAAGCGGCTGTAGTATTGCCATATCTCTGAATGTTACTATAAACTTTTTCCATTGGCAGTTCCAAACGACGAGCAACCATTTCAGTTATCCGCATATTAGCCTGATGAGGAATGACCAAATCCACATCTTTTGTTGTATAGCCTGTTTTCTTCAAGGCTTCATATATCACTTCCGGAAATTTCACTACAGCATGTTTAAAGACAAACTGACCTTCCATATGAGGAAAATTATGATCAGGATCATTATATTCCGCAGTAAGCCTTGGAGTTCGACGAATTGAAGGCCAGTCGCACCACAGTTTTTTCGCATATCGTCCATCTGCATGCAGATGAGTTGTTAAAACCCCCGTTTGATTATCATCGCTAGCGGTTAATACCGCTGCGCCGGCACCATCGCCAAATATGACTGCGATATCCCTTCCTTTCGTGCTCAAGTCAATACCGGTACTCTGAATCTCAGCACCAACCACTAGAACATTTTTATATGTCTCCGTTTTTATGAATTTATCAGCAACTGCTAACGCATACATAAATCCCGAACACGCGTTACGAATGTCCATAGCAGGTACGCCCGGAATCCCTAACATTTCTTGCATAAAACAACCACCACCGGGAAATCCGTGATCTGATAAAATAGATGCAAAGACAATAAACTCAATATCCTGAGCGGAAATTCCAGCCTGCTTCAAGGCGTTTTGTGAAGCCTGATAACCTAATTCATAAATCGTCGCTTCATTATCGCGAATCCAATGACGGCATTCGATTCCGGTCCTCTCCCGTATCCACTCATCTGATGTATCCATATGCTTTTCAAGTTCTGCATTTGTAACCACCCATTCCGGAACATGATGACCAACTCCGATTATCTTTGAATTTTTCATTTGTTTCATCCCTGTCTTTTTATACTTTCACTTTATATCAATCGAATAACATAGTTAAATCAAGAAAGGATTAGTATTTTCCAAAATTAAGAAGATAGAAAGTAAAGTGAGCCACCGAATATTGCTGCAAAAATAATATAGACGAGAAATCCGACTAAACAAACCCCTACAGCCCGGAGATAGTTATCATAATCGAGGGCTTGTTTCACCGCGATTACCATTGCAACAAACATCCAGATTGTGGCAACTAGGTTTACGAGACCATATAAGAATGGTATGATTCCCACAATCCTTATTATACCCGGAGATGCTGAAAATCCTAGAGTTCGCAATAATTGGCCCAAATCAGCACTGGTTTGGGGTTGCGGCAATACCTTTGTACCGATTAGAAATACGATAATTGCCCAGATTAGCCAACCAATTAGAGCTACAAATATCCCCGAAATTATGCCCCCAATTCCATTTACTGAAATAGAACCAAGACCGCCCGCTAAACTTGAAAGAACTACTACCAGAATTGCTTGACCCAAAGCAGAAGCATCCGCCTCAACCTCTTCGTACAAACTTGCATCGAGTTTTGCAGCTCGAATCATTCTTTCGAACATAATTGTTTTCTCCCCTTTAATTCAAAGTTTATCTAAATTAGAATGTTGTCATGTTAAGATAAAAGGATGATTTTATTTCTGGAATTTTTTCTGCAATTTTTTGATCATATCCTCAGTCATCGCCTCAAGATCATATTTTGGTTTCCAGAGCCAATCTCTTCTGGCTAAACTATCATCAATACTCTGCGGCCACGACTCAGCAATGTGTTGACGATAATCTGCCTCAAATATACTGTTAAAGTGAGGAATATGTTTTTTTATTGAGGATATGATGTCCATAGGCGCCAAACTCATAACATGAACATTATACACCCGAGAGGTCAACTTTGCCGGATCAGCCTTGAACAAATCAATAATTGCTTTTATGGCGTCTGGCATATACATAAATGGTAACGCGGTATCGGGTTCAATGTAACAGGTATAGGGTTCTCCCTTCACGGCAGAGACATATAGGTCTACCGCATAGTCTGTCGTACCTCCACCAGGGGCAGTCTCACTGCTTATGATTCCCGGGTATCTGATTGAACGTGTATCGATGCCGTATTTTAAATGATAGTACTGTAATAATTTTTCACCGGCTACTTTGGTCACTCCATACATTGTTGTAGGATTTAGTGGGATATTATTCGGCGTGTTTTCCTTAGGAGCATCGGGTCCAAAAGCAGCAATCGAACTGGGCATGATTACTTTTTCAACGTCATTTTTCTGAGCTACTTCAAGTACATTAACTAAACCCTGCATATTTACCCGATAAGCCAATTGAGGATTTCTCTCACCTAGAGCAGATAATATGGCGGCCATGTGAAAAATGACATCCACTTCGTATCGGGTTACTATTGTATCCAGTTTGTCATAATCCAGAACATCAAGTGGGATAAAACGTCTGGATAATGTATTGGAGTGTTCGGGATGTTTAATGTCTGTCGGGATTATAAATTCATCCCCGTACATTTCACTTAATTCATATATCAACTCTGATCCAATTTGTCCACCTGCCCCTGTCACCAATATTTTGTTCATCTTTTTCTCGAATTATATTGGATTTGATACTAAAATATAATTTTTCCGGTAGATTAAAAAGATTTCCTGAAATTTACAATATCATATTTAAATTCTTCTATTGTCTTCTCAAAACAGAAATTTCTGTACCATTTCGTTCATCCATTTGAACCATAAAGTACAATTCTTACTAAATATGAGTCCATTTTCGTGAAGAATTCGAATCTTTAAGGCAATTGCAGACTTGGCATATTTTTACCACTAAAAGAATGAACATCAAAGTATAAGGAGATGAGATGAAAAAAATATTCGGTGTAATGACGCTTTTTGTCATCATAATGAATTTAACTCTATGCGGACAACTAAATGCCAAAGTTGTTTATGTCAGAAAAACCCCTCCGGCAAAAAAGATAACTGTTGTTAAAACGGTGCCGCCATTTTCGAACGCTATTTGGATTGAGCGTCGATGGGTCTGGACAGGGGGGAAATTTGTATGGCGGAAAGGTTATTGGGTCAAAAATAGAAAAAAATATATCTGGGTTTCCGGTAAATGGGTTAGACAATCAGAAGGTTGGGTTTGGATTGCAGGTTACTGGAGACGTATAAGATAAGAATCATCTGAGACAGAAAACCCTTGTCTTTCGGGACAAGGGTTCTTTTCTAAAACAAAAATTTAATCCAAAGATCATTTAGACTTTTTTGACATACTTTTCTGTGGTTTCAATCCAACTATTTAATAAGATCATTCAATCTGGATATTAGGCCCTCGCGGTTGGGAGTAGAGCTCTTCACATCCAAATTAATCAAAAATAAATCCAAATTCCCATTCCGATTAGAATGAAATACAACATTGCGACCGTCATTGGAAAAGGAAGGATTAAAATCTCCAGCCGGATGAAAGGTCAGACGTTCCTGATTCGATCCATCCGAGGAGGCAAGGTAAATTTCAAAATTCCCGTCCCTGTTCGAAAAGAATACAATTTCATCCGATACCGGTGATCCACATGGATTTACGTCATCGCCTTCCCTATTGTCAATAATGGTCATCTGATTTTCACCGTCTTCATCAATGACAAATATATCATAATTACCGTTTTTGTTTGAATGATAGTAAATCCTTCTCCCATCTCTGCTAAAGGTAGGCCCGCCCTCATTTGCGGGGGATTCGGTTAGGGCGATTTGAAAATCACCATTACTTTCCATTATAAAGATATCACTTTGTTTATGGGGGTATGGCACGTCTCGTAAATCATTGCGGTCGGAAACAAACAATAGTTTTGTACCCGAATTGTTAAATCTTGGCAACCAATCATCGGCCACTGTTTGGGTCAAATTTGTCAAATAGTTGCCATTAATTGTTGATGAATAAATGTCTCGCACTCTTACGTTTTCATTTATGGGCCTTTTATCATCATTTGTAGAGGTGTAATAAATTTTATAACCATCCGGGGAAATAACCGGTAATTCATCATCAGCAGGTGAAGAAATCAATAGTTTTTCGGCCTGAGAGGCAAAATCCAGTTGATATATTTCCCAATTATTACCAATCCTTTTTTGGTATACCAAATATCTACCGTCAGGTGAAAACGACCCAAACGCTTCATCATCCGGTGAACTGGTTATTTGTTGAACCAAATAACTCCCTGCAACATAATTTGAAATCTGAGTTTGATATCTGCTTGCTCTTGGGCCCTGAAGTACATCTCTAAAGGCACCATAGGCCAACCTCGAGTTTCCACGTTTATATTGCAGTTCTCCATATTGAAATATAACATCCTCTTGATTTTGATCCTGCTTAATTATCTCCTCCATCACCGCGAGGGCCTGATCTTCCATTCCCAATTCCAAATATTCATTATATAAGGATTTTTTTAATTCTAAATCCTTGGGATTCTTCTTTATCGCCTCATTTAAATACAAAAGCCGATCCTGTGTGGAGAGCTGTTCGTACTCGCTCGATGCCATTTTCTTGGAACCCCCGCACTGGAAGAAAAGACTCGACAGGAGCAACCCTATTACCAACGGAAGTAACCATTTCATCATAAAACCCTCCGATTCCAAATCTATCAGTTTGTTAATGTATCAATTCTGTTTTTTGCTTCGCGTTTTAATTCGATTAATATTCCCGGTCGTTCAACAATTTCTGTATACATTCTGACGGCATCATCCATTCGACCCAATTTTTCATACGCCTGACCAGAATAGTATAAAGCACTGGCCTCCCACTGTAATTTGGTTTTCTTCGACAGGAGCGGGATTTTTACAAACTCTCCGATTGCATTCTCATATTGACCGGCATTAAAATAAGCCTCACCAATATAAAATTGAATTTCGGGTTCCTGTTCACTGGAGGCTTCAAATTTTGTCTTTTTCAAATAATCTACCGCCTCTGAGTATCTATTTAGACTACTCAAGCAAATACCTACTAAAATCTTTTTATCTATTATATCGGGTGCATTCGGAAATTCTTTTACATATTCTCGTGATAATTGCAGCGCGCTATCCCATAATCCCAAATTCTTATATAATCTTATTAAATTTGACATGGCCACTGACTTGCTTTGTGGATTCGAAGCAGTTTCTACTGCCTTACGAAGTGCTGCGAGAGCGGGATCTGTTTTTTCACCCCGTAAATATAAATTGCCCATGGTATTATACACATCCCCCAATAGAGGACTTTTTGGATAATCTTTGATAAACTTTGTTAATCGTTTCTCAGCATCGTCTACCTTATTCATGGTAGTATAACAAAGTCCTTCATAGTATAATGCATCATCCACAAATTCAGTTTTTTTATATTTTTTTTGAATAGTGGTAAAATGTCTTAATGCAGAATCAAAATTTTTGCTTTTGTATGCCATCTTCCCATTTTCAAATTCAAACGAAGCCAAATGTTCATCCATCTGAGGATGTTTATTATATTCCTTCCTAAACTTGACCAATTCTGATGAAAACGATTTTGTATTTCCCTCATTAATGAGGCATCTTAACTTACCAGAGTCATATGAAATTTTTATGTCCGTATTTTGAGTCGAAGAGGCTAAAATTTCATATTTTTTTCTAGCGGCAGCATATTCTCCGGAATTAATCAGGATATCGGCAGAACTCTCATTAGCTTTATAGAAAATCGATGTGTTATTACTATTTGAAACCAGTGAATAATAGAGAAGCGCTGATTCGGGATCACCTTGGTTCCTGGTAATTTCTCCCAGAATAAAAAAGGTTTCTGTTTGATAGAGGCGTTCATTTACCATTGTAAGGTATCGAAAAAGATATTCTTTTGAGGCATCATATTTTGCCAAATAGAAATTTGCCTTACCGGCAAAGAAATAAAAGTCAATGTAAGGAATAACGATGTATCGTTTCAAAATTTGATCATCGATAGGCCCCTGATCAATTATCTGCGATTGAACATAGTTTAATGCTTGAGAATAGCTGCTTCCTAAAATATAATACTCAGCAATCTTAGCCATCGCATCACTTGAATAATTTGAATAGTCAAATAATTGAACCAAGCGCTCCAAAAATTGGGCAGCAGTTGAATATTCATTTTTGCCTGCACTCATTTCAGCAAGTTTCCAATAGGAACGGGCCTGGTAAGCGTGCTCAGGAATATTTAATAAGAAATCTTTTAAGACTTGAGAGGCTACATCCAATTCCCCGTTTTTTTCCAATAGCTGAGATTTTTCCCAATAAGCTTTTCCACTGTAATAGGTGTTGATGTCATTTTTGATAATTTTGTCATAATATTCCAGTGATTGCTGAGTATTGCCCTGGCCAACATACAGTTTCGCCAAGCGCAATCTTACCACGGGAAGCAAATTGGAATTCGGGTAGGATCTTTCAAAATGCTGCCAAAATTCGATATATTTTTCGGGGGAGGAAATTATTTCGGGTTTTGACCATTTTAGAAAACGAAATGTCAGTGAATCCTGATACGGTGCGAATTTAAGATAGATCATAGCATTTTTTAAGCTTGCTAATATCATATCTTTTTCAGTTTTTGATGGATTATGGGGAAAATTAGCTGCCTCTGTTTTTCTTATGTTGCTTTCACTCAGAAAATAAGTCGCCTTTCCATGGTAACTCGAGTCGCTGTCCACGAGGAGACATTTTGTAAAAATCTCGGCCGCACTCTCATAATCTTTCAATTCCTCTAAATATACCCGGCCCAATTCCATCAAAAGACTAGATCTATCATCCTCTCCTAACAATTTTGCAATCAGTCCGGCAAGTCTCGAAACACCCGTTTCCTGAGATTGTGATGTATGAGCTTTGATATATTGCAGCTTTAATAAAACGGAATCAGCATTTTCATTGCAAAAATATTGTTCATTCAATTTTTGAAAATACGAAAAACTTTCCGAATATTTTTTTGCTTTGAATAGTGCGCTGCCAGCAATATAAATGAGGTCGTCCCGAAAAATTGAATGGGGATATTTTATATTAAACTTATCAGTTTCCTCTGTTGCCAAAGCAAAGTTTTTATTTTGGAACGCTTTTTCTATAAGCTTAAATTGTAAATTTTCCGCATTCTCATTTTGAGGAAAATTGTTTTGATAATCATAAATATATTGACGGGCTTTCTGTAAATCGTTCCTAATTATATATAAATTGCTCAAATTCGCAAGCACGGCAGGCTGATAATTTTGAAATGAAGTATCTCTCAATCCGATTCTTGCTATGGATTCATATTCAACGATGGCTCTGTCAACACTTTCCTCCTCTTGGTAACATGCGGCAAGATAAAATCTAAGAATAAGTTTTTTCGATTCATCGACCACCACGCCCAATAGCTTCTCGCATAACTGCCGAGCTGTAAAATAGTCTCCACTTAAAAAATTCGATTGAAGAAGTAATATACTGAGGTCAGATTGTTTTTGGCTGGCAGTATGATATTTCTGATTATCTTTCAGTAAGGAGATAGCATCATTGTAATCTCCCATTCTCTGGTAAATGCGAGTCAACATTTTAATTGATTGAAAAGCCTCATCCGAAGATCGCGATTGGGAAATTACTTTTCGATAGTAAGTCATGGATTGAGATGGCAATCCCAATCGTGAATATACGATCGCCATTTCATAATTTGCCCGGACAATCAATTCCTCATTCTCTGTCGTATTAAGAACTTTATTAAACTCTTGAATTGATCGATTATACTCTCCTTTTTCTCTCAACAATTTTCCATATATTAATCTTCCCTCCGGATATTCGGAAGACTCAACATATCGATCTAAGAATTCTAGCAATACCCTCTCTGCATTGTTAAAATCTCTTATTTCAGTGTAGGACTCTGCAGCACCTAATAATGAAGGTGGCGCAAGAGGGTTTGACGAATAAAGCACTTTTACAGTTTCAAATGCTTTTGCTGCATCTTCATATCTTCCTCTCTGGAAATAAATTTCACCTACCATTTTCCAACCCAGTGGAGCTCTGCTATGATTTGGGTAACTAACTGCCAATGACTGAAATTCGATTCGTGAATTTTCCAGATCTTTTAACTTATAAAGTGCATCTGCCAAATAATAAGTGGCCTCAGCTAATTTATCACTACTGGGATAATTGTTAATGAACGAAGAAAATTGCTGGGCAGAAATATCGTAAAAACCTTCGTTATATAATTTTAACGCGTATGAAAAATCATTGCTCTCGTTATATTGTTGAGAATAAACACTCCCATACATTGATATTATTACGAGAATCAACAATATTAAAATTTCAATGGTATATCTCATGTTAAGCTGAATCCTTTTCAATTAAATCATTTGATTGCATTAGACAGTAACTGACTGAATAGAACCTTTCAGTCCACCGTTTGCAAATTGGCATATTCTGCGATAAGCTTCTTAATTTGATTTTTTGTGAATAAAATTGTTAACTTGGTTCCATTTGTTCCGGATTCAATTCCCAGAATCTGACCTTTTCCGAATACATCGTGATAAACCAACTGGCCTACGCTGTACCCACTTTCTTCAAGAACTGGAAAAATTGGATCTGATTTACTTTTCCTATGCTTATGACTAGACGGACCAATCAATCGACGCCTGTGATACTCTGCCTCAAATTTATTAACCATTTCGGTTTTAAACTCACCAGGAATTTCCTTCAAAAATCTGGACGGCATATTCTGATAGGAAACTCCATAGTCATAACTTTGAAATCGGTGTCTCTGTTTCGCCCAAGTTAGATGAAGCTGTTCTTTCGCTCGCGTCATCCCAACATAAAAAAGACGTCTTTCTTCTTCTAAATCGTCCGCACTTTCAATGGACCGGGCAATAGGCAATAGACCATCTTCAAGGCCAGTAATAATTACCACCGGAAACTCCAAACCTTTTGCGCTGTGAAGAGTCATCAACGTCGTCGCCTGGCTCTCCTCATCCCATTGATCGATATCCGTCAAGAGAGAAACTTCCTGCAAATATTCTTCAAGACTTCCTAATGAATTTTGATTTACATCCACAAAAATCGAGATACTATTCAAGAGTTCATTAATATTTTCCAGTCGATTTTGATCTTCAGGTACTTCAGAATTTAAATATTGCCCCCGTAAATTAAAGCTTTCAATAACTTCTTGTACAATTTGAAATGCAGAATAATTGCTTAATCTTTTTTGTAATTTCTCTAATTGTTCATAAAATTTTTTTATCTTTCCTTTTACTGCTGTGGTGAGCTGAGGTATCTCCTCCACATCTGCAATCGTATCAAAAAGGCTTTTTTTATTTTTAAGTGAGAATTCCTCCAGGCGTAATAGAGAAGTCTGACCAATACCTCTGGATGGTGTATTAATAATTCTTCTCAGGCTATTGGAATCATTGGGATTAACCAAGACTCTTAGATAGGAAAGTATATCTTTTACTTCTTTCCTCTCATAAAATTTAACTCCACCCACTAAATTGTAGGGAATCGCGGCACGTCGCAGTCCATCTTCTAAGGCTCGGGATTGCGCATTTGTGCGATAGAGAATTACCACATCATTCCATGAAAAAGTAAAATCATTCTGTAATTTTCTTAATATTTCCACAACATAACTGGCTTCATTTGTTTGATCGGTTGTCGCATATATGCAGATTTTTTCGCCTAAATTTTTCATACTCCACAAATTTTTGCCTAGTCGTTTTTTATTATGGGAAACCAGGGAATTAGCGGCATCTAAGATGGTTTGTGAGGAACGGTAATTTTGTTCGAGGCGAACAACCTTGCATTCAGGAAAATCACTTTCAAAGCTCAGGATATTTTCAATATCGGCGCCACGCCAACGATAAATACTCTGATCCTCATCACCCACGACACATATTTTGCGATGTTTGTCTGATAACATTTTTATGAGATGATATTGTGCTCGGTTTGTATCCTGATACTCATCCACCAAAATATATCTAAAGCGTTTTTGATACTTGTTTAAAATTTCCGGATAGATGGTAAAAATTTCCAATGGTTTTATTAGTAAGTCGTCAAAATCAAATGCGTTATTTCTCTTCAGAGAACCTTCATATTCCTTAAAGATCTCCAATATTTTTTTACCGGTTATATCTGAAACAGATTTTTCATATTCTTTTACACCGTGCAGCTTATTTTTATTATTACTAATGTTGTATTGAACCGTGCGAGCTTTCAATACCTGAGAGTCGATTTCAATATATTCCATAATTTTCTGAATCAACCGGTATTGATCCTCAGTATCATAAATAGTAAAATTTCGATTATAGCCGATAGATTCTGCCTCACTTCGAAGAATTCGGGCACAAATCGAATGAAAAGTACCAATCCACATGCCAAAAATTTCAGAGCAGATCAGCGCTTCCACCCTGCTTTTCATTTCATTTGCGGCTTTGTTAGTAAATGTGACAGCAAGAATTTCGTGGGATGAAACCATTTTATTTTCAATCAGGTGGGCTATCTTATGGGTTAATACACCGGTCTTTCCGCTGCCGGCTCCAGCAAGAACAAGAAGAGGTCCTTCAAAATATTCAACCGCCTCTTTTTGTTGGGGATTAAGTATTAATTCGGATCGAATGGGCATAAGATATTGAAGAAGATAATTATCTTGGATTTTTCTTAAAAAAAGGTTGGGCTAAATATATTTAAGATTAGGAGATAAGAAAAGGCTATTTTTAATAATTAGTTTGCTTGGATCTGCTTTTAGCTCTTTTTTCTTCACGCCTAACTCGTTTTCGTAGTTCGTTAAATTTTCTTTTCCAATTATTATGTTCTTTACTTGTTTTTGAGAAATGATGAGAACCATCCCCTACCGCAACAAAGTACATATATTGAGTATGCTCAGGAAAAAGTGCAGCGAGAATGGAGTTTTTCCCTGGATTATTTATGGGCGACGGTGGAAGTCCTTTATATTTATATGTATTAAAAGGTGAATCTATTTCAAGATCTTGATATGTCAAACGTCTAGGGGAATCCGGTATCAAATACTGGATTGTAGGATCGGCTTGCAGTAACCAACCTCTTCTTAGCCGATTGTGATACACTGAAGAAACCACAACCCTTTCAGAATCGATAATAGTTTCGCCCTCAATAATGGATGCAAGAGTAAGTATTTCATTCATATTCATCTCAAGTTCATCCATCCTGAGTTTGACAGTATCTGTATCAAATATTTCTTTCGTTTTTTCTACCAGAGTACTTATTATTTCTTCCTCAGACATTCGCCAATAAAAAAAATAGGTGTCCGGCAGAATGTAACCCTCCAGAGATTTGGTTTGCAAACCAAGACTACGGATAAAGCTACTATCAGCCAAAAGTGAAATAAATTTTGACGAATCTATTTCTATTTTCGCTTTCATGATACTCGCCATCTGTTTGGCAGTAATTCCCTCAGGCAAGGTTACTCTTACAGCGGCAATTTTTGCATTTTCAAGATAATTTAGAAGTTGCCAATCCGAAATTCCTCTCGGGATTTGGACAAATCCGGCTTTTATATTTTTGTCTTTGCCCGTCAAAATACCCATGTACAGGAATAGTTTTTTATTCTTTACATATCCTTTTTTCGCAAGCGTGTCCGCAATTTGTTTGAAAGAAATACCAACCGGGATTTTAATGGATTCCATCGGTAAATTATTAATATCATCCTGAATCGGTCGGAACCAACTTAGACGAAAAATCACAACAAGTATGACAAACATAAGGAAAATTTTAAAAATCCATGAGGTTTTCAATAAATAAAGCAGATAAGAAAGAATAAGAAAAAGAGCATATCGAATCTTTGCAAAAATGAGAGTTGCGTTTTGCAGAGTATTTTGCATCATAAGTTATAATATTTATCAAATATTATTCATCTTTGTTTGTCATCTCGTCACGCCATAGCATCAGTTGTTTGAAGGTATTAAAAATATCATGCTGACGCAAAAATTCATTGTTTAGTATTACTCCGTTACAGCCCAGTTGTTCTAAAAATTTCAGTTCATCAAACGATTTTGGAAACATGATTGCAAAAAGGAGAGAATCTTCCTTGAGAATATTTCGGAGAGAACGAAGGATTTCATGATTATCCAAGGGGGTATTTAAATCAAGAAAATAGCCGGTAACTCCTTTATATTCTATTAATTCGTCAATTTTGGTTTGTTCTATCTTAAGATAACATTCCAACCCCAATTCAAGCGCACTGCCAATCATTGATTTCATAATTTCTTGTGTGGTATATTTATCTTCCAAGAATATCCCATCTGCTCCAATTGATTTCGCTTGATAAACCTGAATCGGATCAACAAAAAAATCCCTTGCAATAATTGGAAGATCTGTGTTGTTCTTAGCAAGATTAATCCAACTGGGATCTCCACCTAAAAAGGTGGCATCAATTGAAACAACCAAAGCCGAGTCTAAGCCCATCTGTTCAAACTTTCTGGCAAATTCTACAAGATGAAAATTGTCGAAATATATATTCTCGGGATATAATTTTGATTTAAGTTCCGGGATAACTACAAATTTTTCTGATTGTTTAATATGCACCTGCAAGCTTCGTAGCTCCCCACTTACAAATTGGGTAGCAGATCTCAACAAATCGGGGGCAAAACTTTTTTTAATTTTCTTGATTTCTTTTAATTTCTGCTTTTTTACGAATTTAATATTATGCTTCACTGACAATCCATTTATTAAACTTTTCTACTAATTTTTACCATTTGTTCCAACTTTTCAAGCGCCCATCCCTTATCGATTGACTGAGAGGCCAATTTAATGCCATCCTTCAACTTTTCTACTATCCCGGCCACTTTCAGCGCGGCTCCGGCGTTATAGATCGTAACATCGCGCGGACCCCCGCTGTCACCCTCAAGAATGTTTAAAATGATTTTTTTATTTTTTTCCGGCTTGCCTCCTTTAAGAGATTCAACAGGCCAAATCTTCAATCCAAATTCATGGGGAGAAACTTCATATTCATTTATTTTCTGATTTTTTAATTCCGCCACATAAGTTTTTCCGGATATATTCATTTCATCCAAACCATTTTCACCGCTAACTACCATGGCCTGAAAAAGTTTAAACTCGAGTAACACCTCGGCCACGATCCTTGAAACCTGGTAATCATAGACCCCAATCAACTGTCTCTTAGTTAAAACCGGTTTGGTGAGTGGATCCATGATATTGATCAAGGTTCGGGCACCTATGGTTTGGCGTATTCCCTTAAAGTTTCTGACTTTTGGCTGATATCGAGGAGCGAAAATAAAGGCAAGACCCGTCTCTTCGAAAATGGAATAAAATTGATCCGGAAATAATTCGGTTCGGATGCCTAAAGATTGTAGTACATCTGCACTGCCACACTGACTGGAAACGGAATGATAGCCGTGCTTAACGATTTTTGCACCTGCTCCTGCGGCTACAAAAGCTGCTGCTGTGGAAATATTAAAGGTACCCAGATTATCTCCGCCTGTCCCACAAATATCAATTGCATTTTCTTCCGAAATAGATAGCGGTGTAATACGTTCTCGATATGCCTGAACCGAACCGGCTAGTTCATCAAATGTGCTGCCCTTTACCTGCATCGCAACCAAGAATGCCGAGATTTGTGATTCAGTGGCCTTTCCGGCAAGAATTTCTTCCATAACTTTGTAAGATTCTTCTCTGCTGAGACTCTTACCCTCCATAAACATTGTAATGGCTTCTTTGATCATAAATTTCCTATCTGTTCTTAATTTTAAGAATCTTTTCTAAAAGCAAATTTCATGGCAGTCAATTTATAATTTTCAATGCTTCTTCACTCAAATCGACCGATTTAGTAATTGGAATAAAATTATTGGTGAACCGCCAATGACTGTTAACAAAAGAGGCTTCCAAATGTCCTAGATACCTGCCTTCCGTCCCGGCTTCTACCATCGCAGTTTTATTTAATAATTTAAATTTCATTTCTTGAGAATGTGAAATGATAATTAAATCAATCCATGGGAAAGACTCTGCGAGTAATTCTGCATCTTTCCAATAGCCGTGAAAAAGGAGAATCTGAAAATCAGATTGATTCATCCGACTCTCTAAATTTTCCAATGCTGTATTGGGAGACAATACTCGAATCTGATCTTTCTGCATGAAATCGAATGCCGTGGGATTTATTAATCCAGTAACGGATATTTCGAAATTGCCCCGCTTAATATAACCCATTGTCTCAAATAGAAATTCTCCTTTTTGATTTGAAGTTAAATTTCCTGATATCAACTTTAGCTTTCCTGACATATTCTCCAGTTCCGTAAAGAGAAATTCTGCGCCGTCAACAAATTCCTGTTCACCTGGGTTTAAGTAGTTAAATTTCGCAAATGACATCAGATATATCATTTTTTCATTTTCCTTGGTTAATGGATAGCTATTTAAAAAATCACCGGCGTCCAGTAGCACCATATCGAGATATGATTCTCTCAACTGCTTTAATTTTGTAACAACTCTTATAAATCCACCAACCGTATCACCCCCGCACTGACAATCTGTCAAAGTACAATTAAGATTAGTAGTATAAAAAATATGTATAGACTCTTGACCAGAATAACAGAAAAGAGGACTAAAATATGAAATGATTGTTGTCCATAAAAGGCATAAGATGGGGGATACTTTTAAATGTAAGATCAAATTTGATTGTCCTGAGTACTCTTTTAAAAATCATTAATTGCCTTCATTTCGCTCATCGGCTTTTCTGCAGGCTTCTAATAAAAGATTCATGGTTGCATCATGAATATTCTGGGCAATTTTTATTTTTCCGGGTTCAAAATAAAATTTACCTTTGGTTTGGGGAACAATATTATAAACTGCTTCTTCACCCGCAATGTTTCCATAAATTGCATGAATGATATTGCCGCCATCAAATATTATTTTTCCAGTTTTTTCACCTTTAATAAATAATGTTCCACTGCGTTGATTTAAATTGAGTAATTGAATCAATTCCGCAACGGAGAGATCTCTCAAATTTCCCTCGAAACCTTTTACAATATCTGATTTATCTTTGTCCATTGCCTTTACTCTGCGAGCTCGGCGTAAAAGTGAATCTACCTTGTCAAGTAAAACATCTCTATCGACAGGTTTAACCAAATATTCGTCTGCTCCAGCACGAAATCCTTTAATTTCCATTTCCTTATCCGCAACGCTGGTTAGAAATATAAATGGTACCATTGGAATTGGTGAATTTTCGCGGATCATCCAGCACAATTCGATTCCATCGGTTAGTGGCATCATTACGTCAGAAATAATGAGGTTCGGCTTAATTTCCATCGCTTTCTGCAAACCATCATCTCCATCGAGCGCGGTAGTTACCTTATAACCTGCCTTTTCCAGGCTTACTTTTAACAGCCTTAAAATGTGTTCATTATCATCAACAACTAAAATGTCTTCACTCGTTTTTGCTTTGATTGGTCTTCTCTCCTGTTTTTCAAGGAAAATGAAAAAAATGAAACCATTAAAAAAGAAATAAAGGTGATTTACGAATTAGGCCCGAATATTTGGCGATTGAGGTTTAGCTTTGCTCCGTTGATATTCTCTAAGATCAAAATCAGTTTCAATAACTAATTCATCCGCATTTTCCATGTTATTATTTAGTAGACCAATTCCATAACTTAGTGAAATTTTTAGATTATCCTGACGTTGTTTTTTAAGCAAATCATCAGATTTAAAAAACTCATCATCAATGAGATTGAAATTTCTGATGTGGTCACATATTCTTTCAGCTTCTAATACTGCGCCTTCTTTGGTGGTATTATTTAGAATTACTCCAAATTTTGAGTTATCGAGCCGAAAAATGATATCGGATTTCCTTGTATTGTTCAAAATAATATTGGCTATTTGAATAAGCAGATAATTAATTGTTTTTTCCTTAAAACTTTTTAACATTTCATTTTGACTATCGATTGAAACAAATAGAAGAGAGAGTGCATTCTGATATCGTTTCGACCGATAAAATTCTTCTTCCAATCTGATTTTAAAAAGTTGCTCGTGATAGACTCCCGTTATGGTATCAAATATTTGTTTGTCCTGCAGTTGATTTGTTTTCTTCTTTAATTCCAGTATCTCCTTATGAGCAATATCATGTTCCTCAATGAGCTTTTGATTGCTATTCCTCAATTCTTCAATCAGTCTTTTTTTACTTAGAATACCTTCAACCCGGGCCACCAGCTCTTTTGCATTAAAAGGTTTTAGGATATAATCGTCTGCCCCAAGTTCGAATCCTTTAATGCGGTGTTCTTCTTCAGTATAATTTGCTGATAAGAAAATGACAGGAATATTCATTGTTCTTGGATTTCTTTTTAACGAATCGCAAGCTTCAAAACCGTTCATTATTGGCATTAAGGCATCCAATACAATCAGGTTTGGCTGCTCCTTTTCCGCCATTTCTATTCCCTCTTTTCCATTCGATGCTAATACGACCTCATATCCATAAAATGTGAATAAATGCCGAAGTGTCTCAAGCATATCAATATTATCATCTACAACTAATAATTTATAGGGTATTTGAACCATAATACTATTAGATTAACGTACACTGGTATTATAAAAGTATATATTTCACAGATTAATGAAAAAGTCGGTATAGCTCAATATCGAAAAAAAATTGAAAAATATTATCAGCTTTCTATCAATTTTTGATATTCAGCACTGGTAAGCAGTTCGCTCAACTCATCCTGATTTTCTAATTTTATTTTAATCATCCAGCCATCACCATATGGATCACTATTAATCACCTCAGGAGAATCATTTAGTTGGTTATTTACAGCCGTTATTTCACCTGATAAGGGCGCAAATAAATCGGAGACTGCTTTAACTGCCTCAATAGTCCCAAAACTTTCTCCCCGACTCACGTTGCTTCCGACTTCGGGTAATTCTAAATATACAATATCTCCCAGTTCACTCTGTGCATAATCTGTGATACCCACGATAACTTCATCATTATTTACTCTTGTCCATTCGTGATCTTTCGTATATTTCAATTCTTCTGGTAGATTCATTCCGTATCCTCCTTCATATTTCTACTAAACTGGATTCAACAGCCTTATCATAAATATTTTCAATAAAATGGGTATCGAATTCTCCCTTTTGGAACTCCGGAGTATTGATGACATACTTATGAAATGGAATGGTAGTTTTAATCCCTTCGATTACAAATTCATCAAGGGAACGGTTTAGTCGACGGATTGCTTCTTCGCGATTACGGGCATGGACAATCAGTTTCGCTATCAAAGAATCATAGAAAGGCGGAACAATATACGAATCATAAAGGTGCGTATCTACCCTCAATCCTGGTCCACCGGGCAAATGTAAATAGGATACCTCCCCGGGACTGGGAAGAAAATTATTTAATGGATCTTCAGCATTTATGCGACACTCGATGGCGTGTCCCGAGGATCTGATATCACTCTGCTTTATTCCAAGTTTCTCTCCGGATGCAATCCGAATTTGCTCTTTAATTAAATCTACATTGTAGACCATTTCAGTCACAGGATGTTCGACCTGTATTCGGGTATTCATTTCCATGAAATAAAAATTTCCATCTGAATCCAACAAAAATTCGATTGTTCCGGCACTTTTATAACCTACCTCTTTCGCCCCCTTTACTGCCAGTTTTCCCATTTTTTCTCTCAATTTTTGTGATACAGCCGGAGAGGGAGCTTCTTCAATCAGTTTTTGGTGTCTTCTTTGAATTGAGCATTCTCGCTCACCAAAATATACGATATCTCCAAAATGATCCGCCAGTATTTGAATTTCCACATGTCTTGGATTGGCAATATATTTTTCGATGTATAATGCCGCATTACCGAATGCGGCCTCGGCTTCTGAACTTGCCATAAAGAAGTTCTTCTCGAGAGCATGCTCACCTGTAACGATACGCATTCCTTTTCCACCACCACCTGCTACAGCTTTTAAAATGAGAGGATAGCCAATTTTTCTTGTAACTTTTTTTGCAGTCTCAAAATCCTTCACTATGCCATTACTTCCAGGAATTATTGGCACTCCTGCTTTAGACATGGCATCTTTCGCAAAGGCTTTGTCTCCCATTTTCTTAATCACATTTGCCGAGGGGCCAATAAAATTTATATTGCAGGATTCACACATTTCTGCAAAATCAGCATTTTCTGCTAAAAAGCCGTATCCGGGATGAATAGCGTCCGAATTTGTAATTTCCGCAGCAGAAATAATCCGTGATGGATTTAAATAACTCTCAGAACTGGAGGGAGGCCCGATACAAACTGCTTCATCAGCAAAAATAGTATGTAGGGAATTCTCATCATGAGTAGAATACACAGCAACAGTCTGAACCCCAACTTCCTTACAGGCTCGAATAATTCGTAATGCGATTTCGCCCCGGTTGGCAATTAAAATTTTAGAGAACAAATCTGGTTCCCCTCAATCTCGATTTTTCTCTATTAAAAACAGTAGTTGATTATATTCAACCGGCTGTGCATTCTCTACTAGAATTTTCGCCACTTTTCCCCCTATCTCAGCTTGAATCTCATTCATAAGTTTCATAGCTTCAATAATACACAAGGTTTCTCCTTGAACTACCATCGATCCTAGTTCTGTAAAAGGGGGCTCCTCAGGAGAAGGAGCTCGATAGAAGGTTCCGACCATTGGTGAACGAACCTCATAGTGATTATTATTTTTCTCAGGTGCAATCTCGGTTGAACCACCCTCTTTTGTTGATTTTGAATTAACCTGCCCGTCCCCTTCGTTAGCAGGCACAGAACCTGCAGAAGGAATAATATATGTATTTGTATTTCCATTTGAATTTGGATTTTGTGCAGGAAGAATATTTGATTTTCGAAGACGAATTTTATAATTATCTTCCTCGATTTCTAATTCACCGATCTCACTTTTTTCAAAAATCCGAATTATCTTTTTAATTTCATTAAGGTTCATCAAAGCCTCTAATATTTATTGATATTTATCAATTTAAAAATTTAAACTTAACATTGATCTTTTGCAAGGACATTTATTCAGTACCTGATTATCGGTATAAATTATGTTTGTTAATATAATCTTCTACTTCGGAAGGTACAAGATAACGTATGGTCTTTTTATTTTTAACCCGGTCTCTGATATCGGTAGAAGATAATTCCAATAAAGGGACATTGCAAATATTGATTCGAGAACTGTATTCTTCTATTGACGGATGAAACACCATGCCTGGTCGTTCAAAAGCCACAACCGTACAAATTTGAAGAAGTTTTTCGGGTCTCTTCCACAGATGCAGTTGGTTTACATTATCCATGCCCATCAAAAAATATAATTCCGCTGAATTTTTCGGATAAATTTCCCTAAGCTTTGTAATCGTATCTACTGTATAGGAAGTTTTTTTTTGAAATAATTCTAATTCACTTATTTCGAAATATGGATTATTTTCAATTGCTAATTTCATCATTTGCAGCCGGTCGTGCGCAGCCGTTATTTCATAGTTGTTTTTTAAGGGGTGAATTTTTGCAGGGATAAATACTACTTTTTCTAATCCCAGATAATCGCGAATATATTCTACTACAATTAGATGCGCTATATGAATCGGATCAAATGTACCCCCAAATAATCCAATTTTTCTTTTTTCCTGTTTCGTAATACAACACCCCTTAATTTTCTTTCAATTCTAGTGAACTTAATTCATCGGTTATTTTTTCAACGCGCCTTTTGGCCACACTAATATTTCGATGGTTGGGATACTTTTCAATATAGGTTGAATATGCAACTCGTGATTCATTAAACTTTTTCATCTTTAAGAGACATTCCGCCTTCCAAAATAAAGAAATAGGAGCATATCGAGTATCATAGAAATCATTAATTATAATGTCGTAATATATTACTGCGGAATCATATATACCCATCTTTCGATATGTCGTGGCGGCAATCAATTTCTTTTTTGCCAGTTTTTCCCTTAACTGGGTTATATATTTTTCCGCATCTTCACGAAATTCGTGGTCCGGATTTTCTTCCACAAAAATTTGAAATTCCTTCATTGCTTTTACAGTATATTCCTGATCGAGTTCGGCTCGGGATGACAACTTATGGTAGGCAAGACCTTTTTTGAACTGCGCCAAAGGTACATAGGGGCTCTCCGGATAATCATTAATCAGTTTCTGATACTCTGAGACCGCGATAATGTAATCCCTCAACTTAAAATGGCACTCCGACAAATAATACTGCGCATCATCAACCACTGGATTGCCACTAAATTTGAGTACAATTACCGTAAATTCCGAAGAGGCCTGGGTATACTTTCCCTTATCAAAAAGTTTTTTTGAATATTCAAAATATTCATCTGGTCCAAAGTTTTGAGTTTTAACAGGTGGGGCACACTGCCAATGAGATATGCTACCAAATAAAATAATGAAAAATAAAGTTACAGATTTTATTTTCAATTTCCACTCCTTAGAGAATAAAAAAGGTACACTACGGTCAATGTAGCGGTAGTTACCAGGACAGGCTCCAAAATCTTTTTACCAAAATTTGACTCTCTTAAATTTCCCTTGGTAAAAGGCAAAGAATCATTTTCGAGATGTTTTAAGTCATTTTTTTTAATCTTATCCTGATAAGAATTATTAATTTGTTCACTCAATATTACTTTACCCAATGAATCAAGAATTGAAATATGAACTGAACAATTCACATTTCGTTCGTAATTCTTCGTTAGGAAGAACCACTTTTTATCAACTGGCCGATAACCTATATCAAAAATCGTATTCGAGATTCCTATCGATCTCCCTGATGCATTTAAGGTATCATTTGAAAAATATACGGAATATCCGGCCGAAACACAGCTATCAACCAAAATCTGATTAACCCACCTATCTGATAAAGAGTTTCCTGCATTTAAAGAAAAGTACAATGGATTTTCCTTAGAGGCGGATTCAGTAATTTGCTCGAATAGGGGGCTTATGAGAATCTTATTAAGAATATCCTCATTTTTCTTGGTTTGTATTTGCGAATAAATCTGACTTATGTTCATAAGTGCTATCATAAATAATATAATATTTCTAGCGAACTTATTCATTTTCCGAAACCTTCTTTACCCCCTAATAATGAATAAATTACTAGAGGAATCGTGACAATGGATGAAAGAATTCCTATCCAGTCTCCGTAACGCGTATATAATGTTAAACTTTTGTTGATTGCTAGTTCCGAAAAAATCGTAGTTTTTTCTTCTAACTTTGTACTATCATAAATTCTTCCGGTTAAATCAATAAAACAAGAAATTCCTGTATTCGCACTTCTGGCAATGCTGACACGATTCTCAATGGCTCTGAAGACAGCATACTGAGCGTGCTGAAACGGGCCGGAGGTTTTGCCGAACCAACCATCGTTGGTTATAATGGTCAATAGATTTGCACCATTCAGCACAAATCTTCTTACTAAATGAGGAAAAACAGACTCAAAACATATAATCGTGGAAACATTGACACTATCTGTACGAATTTTGAATTTTGGTGAATTTTCTGATAATTGCTCATCTTCAATTCTTTCTATTTTCATCTTAAATACCGTATACTCATTTCCCTGAAAAAAATCGCCACCTCCAACCTCAATTTCTCTCAAAAATGGGAACCAATTTTTAAACGGCATTGACTCCGCTGCTGGAACAAGAGCAATTTTATAATATTTCCCGTATCTATAATCCCCCGGTCTGAAAAAAAATGCCGCATTGTAAGTTCTGTAACTAGTCGTATCCGTATATTCCACATCAGGAGTACCGGTGATTAAATACGTCTGTAGCTCATTGGTTAATGTATAGATTTGATTTAAGTACATTCCTTTCAACCTCAGATAAAATGGTGTAGCAGTCTCAGGCCAAACCACCAGATCTGGCTTATTATTTGCTAATGACGATGTACTTTGCTTAAGGATTTGAAAGGCACTGTCTTGGAATCCAATATCCCATTTCTGGAAGGGATCGACATTTGGCTGAACAACACCAACACGAATTTTGGGAAAATTATCATTTTTAAGATTATTGATTCGTATCAAACCGAATACAATTGGTAACATGATTAAAAACGCTAAAATGCCTACGTTCATGAATATATTTTTTCTTAGATAAAAAATGCGATAGAAAATGATTACTAAATATCCGATAAGTAATACAATTCCTAAATATCCTGTAAATTCTATGAATTGAATCAATGGAGTATAGTAGGTCTGTGTATAGGCGATATTCAACCAATTAAATCTAAGTTCGGAGAAATGCCGGAATAATTCGCCGGTAACCCATATGAATGGAAAAGACCAGAGGGCAAGATTTTTGCTTTTTTTATAAAGTTTAACAAAAATCCACCATGTTATTGCGTATTGAAGAGGGCTTATAAATATTACAATTAATACACCAGGAATAGTATTCCTACCAATCCAGAATAGTGTAAAAGCTGCCCAAATAACTCCTTTGAAATAACCTAAAAGGAATGCTGATCCAGGATCTTTTTGTATAATATGATTTAGAAAAATAGCCAGCGCGATTGGAGCAAGAAATCCAGTTGGGAAAGGAGGAAAGCTAAGAGCCAGCAATAGTCCTATTACCAAACATATTTTAAGATCTTCTCTATTCATAAAATCTATTTTGTAATCCTCATCCAACCATACAAGAATTTATCGAGTAGTATCTTATTTTGCAGTAGACATTAAATCCAGAAAATTTTGCAGAAGGTGTGACGCTGCAATCATATCGATTTTGTCCCGGTTTTGCGAGGGCTTTTTGCCACTCAATCTCATGGTATGTTGAGCCTGAATTGTCGTTCGCCTTTCATCAAACATATGAATAGGTATCCGTATAACATGTTTAAGCTTTTTCTCAATCTCAATTACTTCCCTTGTCTTTTTCGAATATGTTCCCTTCATAGTTATAGGCATGCCAATCACGATCTTCTCAATTTCCATCAATTCGATAATTTGCATCAATTCCTCAATCAATTTTTTGAAGGATGTAAATTTAATTGTTCTTAGAGGCTGTGCAATTGTATAAGTCGGATCACTCACAGCCAATCCAATTCTTTTCTCCCCCATATCTATAGCTAATATTCTACCCATACTATTCAACAATTCTGTTCTGTTAAATTTTTTACATAAAAAAAGCCCTTTTGAATCAAAAGGGCTAAACTTAATTAAGAAAAATTATACTAGAAAGTTAATATTTTTTTAAGATCCTTTTTTTTGTTCAATCTCAATGGGTTCCTTAAGAATATCCTTTAGTAGTTTACCTGGTTTGAAGTGTGTTTTTCTCCTCGCGGGAACATAAATAATCTCTCCTGTCCTTGGATTTCTGGCCTTTGGTTTTGGTTTGGTTTGCTTAACCTCGAACACACCAAAATCCCGAATTTCAATCCTGATTTCCGGATCCGCTTCACTTAGTATTTCTCTCAACGCCTGAAAAACCGCATTTACGAAATCTTCCGTGATATAAATTTTCCGGCCTAACATCTTTGCCACACGTTTTGCAACTTCCTTTTTTGTAACGGTAGTCATGCAAAGGTCTCCGTTATTTATTTTTCATAATTACTTATTTTTGAGGAATTTAATGGCAGTAACTATTCTATCCAAGAAAAAAATTTAAAAAGAGAAAAATTAACATATTATGTCAAATTATGATTTAAGAAAATTTTATTCTCTATTTGTATGTGAATTAAAACTTAAATGAGATTCAATCCTTGCAACAAACTAAAGTATCGGCAATATATATTGACACCTTCGTCTTGAAATTAATAAAATTGAATTTTATTTATCTTTTTTTTTGTTCTGACCTTTAAAAACCAATTCCTGTAACTTTTGAAGCTTAACAAGGGCTTCAATGGGTGTCAATCGATTAATATCCACGTTCCTGAGTTCTTCTTCGAATATGGAAGGTTCTGTTATCTCAAATAAGTTTAATTGATCTTTATTGACTTGAGAGCCAAATCGTCTCTCTGCTAATTTCGGTGTCTTATTTGGATTTAACTCATTGGCTTCTAGATTATGCAGTACCTCTTTGGCTCTTTCGATGACCTCAATCGGCAATCCAGCCATTTGGGCGACATAGATACCATAAGAGTTATCCATTCCACCTTCTTCAATTTTTCGCAAAAATATGACTTTATCTCCATCTTCCCTAACTGATATTTTGAAATTTTTAATTTGCGGATAAAGCAATGCCAATTCGGTTAACTCATGATAATGTGTGGCAAAAAGAGTTTTTGAATGTAAATTTTTATTATTATGAATATATTCCGTTACGGACCATGCGAGTGATAATCCATCAAATGTACTTGTTCCTCTACCGATCTCATCTAATAAAATCAAACTGCGCGGGGTAGCATTGTTAAGAATATTGGCGGCTTCAAGCATTTCTACCATAAATGTACTCTCGCCAAAGGCAAGGTTATCGGAGGCGCCGACACGGGTGAAAATACGATCGACAACCCCGATCTTCGATCTCCGGGCCGGGACGAATGAACCAATTTGTGCCATCAATACAATTAATCCTATCTGTCGGAGATAGGTTGACTTCCCGGCCATATTGGGCCCGGTGATAATCATAATCTGTGTATCTTCGCAATCAATGCGAATATCATTTTCAATAAAAGGATGGTCCGGCGGTAGTAGTTTTTCTACAACAGGGTGACGACCTCCCTGAATTTCTAATTTCAAATTCTGATTTATTTCTGGTTTTGTGTAATTGTTCCTTTTGGCGATATACGCAAAGTTTGCTATACAATCAATTTGAGCAAGCAGTTTCGCATTTCGCTGGATAGCTTCACCTTCTTCAGAGATTTTTGAACGAATTTTGTTGAAAATGTCATATTCAATTTCTGCCATTCGCTCCTCTGCCCCGAGTACTTTTTCCTCATATTCTTTTAATTCCGGAGTGATATAGCGTTCAGAATTAACCAGGGTTTGTTTACGAATAAAATAATCAGGAATTTTATGGTTGTGTGTTTTTGTCACTTCAAAATAATATCCAAATACTTTATTAAATCCAATTTTTAAACTAGGAATCTTTGTTTTTTCTCGTTCTTTAGTTTGGAGATCATAAATCCATGATTTCCCCTCACGAGTAATTCTTCTTAATTCATCTAGTTCAGAATTATATCCATCTTTAATCAAATCGCCCTCAGTAATATTATTGGGAGGATTTTCCTGAATACTTTCTTCTATTAGTTCTATAAGTCCCCCCACACCGCCTAAATTGTTCTTAAAGATTTCCAGTGACGATTCTTCTCGTGATTCTAGCAATTCTCTAATGGGTTGGATTGTATGTAATGCAATTCTGAGAGAAATCAAATCTCGCGGTAATGCCTTACCCGTAGAAATACGGGCAAGAAGTCTTTCAAGATCACTCATGTTTTTTAGATGAGTGCGCACATCGTTGATTAGTGGATTATCACGAAAGAATGATTCAACCTGTGATAATCTCTCCTTAATTGGTTCGATCTCTTTAAACGGGTGATTTATAATTTGTTTTAGAAGCCTTCCTCCCATAGGTGTGAGGGTGGCATCCATAATGTGTAATAAAGTTCCCTCAACCCCTTCACCCAAAATTGGAGATGTAATTTCAAGGTTTCTCCGGGTTGTTGAATCTAATATCATGTATTCATTGGGAGAAAGAACAGATAGTTTTGTGATATGTTTTAATTTATTCTGGTAATTTTCTTTTGAATATTGGAGGATCGCCCCTGCCGCAATAATCCCTAATCGATAATCATCTGCACCAAATCCTTTTAAGTTTGCTGTGTTAAAATGTGCGGTAAGTTGTTCGTAGGCGAAATTAAAAGTAAACAACCAATCATCAAGTTTTGTGATGATACAATTTACCTTCTTTTCCAGCAATGATCTTATTTGTGATAAAATACTTTGTTGTACCAATATTTCTTTTGGCGCAATTTCCTGCAGATAATCAACTAAATTTTCAAGCGGCAGGTCACTTAGATAGAAATCACCTGTTGATATGTCACAATAACTTATACCGCAATTTCTATCGTCCACATAGATTGAAGCCAAGAAATTATTATCTTTCTGCTGCAGAAATCTTTCTGATAATGAAGTACCGGGTGTGATAACCTCTACAACCTCGCGCCTTACAACAGTTTTTGCAAATTTTGGATCTTCGGTCTGTTCGCAGATAGCGACTTTATGGCCAGCAGAAACAAGTTTTGGTAGATAAGCCTCCAGAGCGTGATAGGGAAATCCAGCCAGCGGTACATTAGCAGACTTTCCATGTGCGCGTTTGGTAAGGGCAATTCCTAACACTTTTGAGATGATTTCAGCATCTTCATAAAAAGTTTCGTAGAAATCACCCATACGATACAGCAATATCATTTCAGAATACTTGGCTTTTATGGCCAGGTACTGTTCCATTAATGGAGTGATACTTGAATTTGAATTGTTGTTCTCTTCTTTTACTCTCATTTTATAGGGGCAATATACAAAGATTTAGGAAAGATAAGAAAAACAGGAAAAGAAAAACTTTCTGATATTTTTCAAATCAGGGGAAATTTAAAATATATTTAAATTTTTTGATAGTCTTTAATTGAATAATATTTGTTAATTTAGCATGTTTTTGAAAGAAGACTCTATCGGTAGGATGAATGAAAAGGTACTTCCCTTATCCTCCTCGCTTTCAACCCAAATTTCTCCACCATGTTGACTAATTATTTCTTCGCAAATTGTGAGGCCTAAACCAGTACCTAAAGCTTTAATGCCTGAATCTGAACCAATTTGTTCGTACTTTTTGAATACCTTTTTTAACTGATCCTGGGGAATGCCCGGACCGGTATCCATTACACTAATGCGACCCCAATATTTTTCTTCGTCTTTCACGGTTTTCTTCAATAATTTGCTGGAAATTAATATTTCTCCTTCATTCGCGGTAAATTTTATTGCGTTACTGATTAGATTATTCAATACCTGCTCGATTCTCAGACTATCAAACAATAAGAGCGGCAGATTTCGATCCAGATCGATTTTTAAGGTCACTTTTGTATTGTTGAGAAAAATTCGATGATTCTCCGCTACTCTTTCAATTAGTGAATTAATTTCACTCAATTTTGGATCAATATTAAATTTTCCGACTTCTATTTTGGAGGCGATGAGAAAATTATCCACCAATGTTAGCACTTTTTTGATATTTTCTTTTGAAATGTCCAGCAATTCCTCCTGTTCCTGATTAATTGAACCAACAATTCGATTCCTGATTAGCTCAATAAAGCCCTGAATAACATTCATAGGAGATCGAAGATCATGCACGATCATAGAGTTAAAGTCTGCCTTCATTCGTTCCAGTCTCTTGATTTCTCGTAGATCGTTAACTACAATAAAAAAACCTATTTTTTCTTTTTTCTGGAATAAAGGAAAAATATAAACGGATACCGGTATGATATTTTCGTTTTCACCGAGGAGATTAAGCTCCATATTATCAAAAAGATTTTTCTCCCCTTCATTTGTCTCCATAATTTTTTGGGTTATTTTATTTAGGCGCAATTTGGATCTTTCGCTAAAATATTTATCCAGTTGCTGATTTAGAAATTTTTTGCTGTTCTCCTTGAGAAGACTACTAAATGCCGGATTAACATACATAATTTTTCCCTGAGAATCACATGTCACCAATCCCATACTCATGGTTTCAGCAAGTACGCGATACCTCTCTTCACTCGCCAAGAGTTTATCGAAAAGGACTGCATTCTCAACCGCCACGGCCGCCTGATTTGCATAAAATTCTAAGGGTTCGATTTTCTCCCGTGTTGGCTTCAAGCGATCCACAGGGTCATGAACAACAATGAAGCCAAATATTTTATTTCTCGTCTCTACCGGAACAGTCAGCAGATCTTTTTCCTGCCATTCTCCTATTTTTTTGTGATTTAGAATATTATTCGTTTGAGATGATACCAATTGCGAATCATAGAAATAGGAATTACTGATCTTCTTGCAGGAATTCAAGAATTCATTGAATTCTGATATCGAAATGTTCTTGCTAACATCTATTGGAAAATTTAAATTTTCATTAAATCCCACCAAATTATTGACCACAAAATCCTGTTTTGTAGCGTCCTCCAATAGAATTGAAATATCATTCCATCCCAGTGTTTTTCGCATGTTGTTTGAAATTCTAGACAAAATTTCACCTAGATTAAGGTCAAGTTTAATTTCATTGCCCAGTTCAAAAATTTTGGATAGTTGTTTGAGTTTATGTTGTGCTTCTTTTACAATTTCATTGTCTTCAATCACTTTTTCGATCTGGTTAACAACTTCCTGAACACGGTGAATCTCCCACACATTAAACTTATCGTCTTCACGCTTTTTGTTTACTATCAAAGCACCTTTAGTATCTTCTTTGTTAAAGATGGGAATTAGTAGTATATTACTGTAATTTAAGGCTCTGAAAGTTCGGTGCGTGGATTTATCAAAATTCCCATCAACCGCCACATTATCGATTGTAACGATTTTCCCCTTTCTGATCAGTTGGTCCAGATAATTTTCTTTATCCAACAGGATAACATTTTTTTCGATAGACTGTAAATCCTTATGACCACCTCTAAAGTAAAAGTATTTTGGAAAGATAAATCCGAACCCTTTGTTATACTGCCAAAATAATGTACTTGACCCATGAGCCACATCATTAATTTTTTTACAAGTCAAATAAAATAGAGAATCCTCAGAAAAACGGTTGTGAATTAATTGATTTGCAAAATCATCAATTTGTTCGTGGTTACCACCGCTAATGTATGAATACATGATCCTCTGGGCTATGGATCTTGCAATGTCTTTTAAAAATATAGTTTCTTTCGAATCAAATTTGCCCGATTGCGTTTTACCAAGAAGTATGCCGCCAACAGTACGATCCAGAACCCTCGCCGGTATAAAGTAAATTTGTGAAACCGTCCAATTCCAGTGATGTAATTTTTTAAACAAATCCGGATCATCCTTATCTACGATATTAAAGGTAGAACCTTTTTTTATCCACGACTCGCATAACTTTTTAATATTTTTAATTGATCCGGAGTTTGACCGATTCATGGGATTTACAAATTGGGTATAATTGACAAGCTGCTCCATATTCGCATCAGCATTAAAGACTGATAAATAATCCACATCCATTATTTTGGGAAGATAATTTACCAGACGATCAAACATTCGGGGAAGCACATCTTCTTCATAGATAAGGTTTAAACCCCGTTTTACATTCTTCTCAAATTTGTTTTCTTCCTGAAGCCGGAAGAGTTCCTGATATAAGTCCTTAACTGTTCTTAAATTATGGGCAACCTGGTGGGGACTGGTTCCTTTCGGAAACACAAATAATCGATTTCCAGGCAATATATTATGAATATCATCAGTCGATAGCTTCTTATCCGTAATAAGAAAAAACCAGCATGGATTTTTCTTATATACTTTTTCAATAGTCTGGAGTGCACAACGGTACTGTTGAGGTAGTTCACTAAGGTGGAGTATTATAGCCTGCGGGCGAACTCTGCCAACCAGATGGTTCAGCTCAGCCAATTCTGATACATAAAAAAATTCTACATTGTGAAGGTTAAAGCTCTTTTGCAGAAAAGAGAATAAATCCTTCCTTGGTGTATTGATAATTGTTTTAAACGATTCCCTTGTCATTGATACAGATTATTCGACATCCATGTTAGTAATGATTAATTGAAGTTAAGAGATAAAACCTCACATTTATTTTTTGTTTCTATCATAAATTATTTTTAATCCCTGTAATACCAAATCGGGTTCCAGATATTGTATATATTGACTTTTTTTAGATATCACTGAAGCAAGGCCTCCGGTTGCAATAACATTTGGCTCATCCATTAACTCCTTCTTGAAAAGTTCAATTAATCCGTCGATCATCTTAACTGAGCCATACATGATTCCCGCTTGCATACTTAAGTCAGTTCTGTTTCCTATTACATGCTCAGGAAACTTCAGCGGTATTTTGGGTAACTTGGAAGTCTTTTCGTACAGAGATAGAGCAGCACTCTCAAGGCCCTGGGTGATTGCTCCCCCAATGTACGCACCGCCCTTATCCACCACATCCAATGTTGTTGCAGTACCAAAATCGACAACCAATACCGAACCTCCGTATTTCGTAAATGCACCCACTGCATTACATAATCGGTCAGCGCCAACATTACTTGGGGGTTCATAATTAATTTTTATTCCCAGGTCGATGGTATCATCGACAAGCAATGGCTCAATTGAAAAATATTTTTGACTCATTTTGAGAAATATTTGAGTCATATTGGGAACCACTGAGGCGATGGCCAATCCGTGAATGTCTTTTAATGCCAATTGCTTTTGTCCTAAAAATTGAGTAATAAAGACTATTAACTCATCTTCGGTCCTGTGCATACCGGTTCCGATTCGCCAACTCTGTAATAATGTTTCTTCCCTGAATATTCCCACTTCAGTGTGAGTGTTTCCAATATCGATTGCGAGTATCATATTCTATTCAAATAAATTTATGATTAAAGATAAATTGTAGCTGTATCAGGAAACAAAAAAAAGGCTATATAATTTTTTGAAAATTTAAGGATCTTTCAACACATTCACTGAACGAAAATGATTGTGAAATTTCGCCTTACTTGAGAAACTGTGCAGAGCAATTATGAAAACATACCGGATTATCCAATGAGCGACACTTCTCCGGTACTAATAATTTTGCGATTACCCTTCTGGTTCAGGATGAGATAACCCTCATCGGTTAATCCTTCAAAAACACCTTCAAATACGTTTGCGTTTTGTGATACGGTTATTTTCCTTCCTAAATTTAATATTTTTTGCGAATAGAGTCGTAATATTTGCCGTAAATTTTCAGGCAGATATTTTACGTAATTTTGATAAAAATTAATTAAAAAACCGGTCAACAATTGTTCTCTTTCCCATTCAACGCCTGTCTCAATTCTTAAAGAGGTTGCTTTTTTTTGAATTTCTTCACCAAAATCCGTGAGATTGTGATTACAATTTAATCCCACTCCCAGAACAATAAAATCAACCTTATCCGCAAGGCAATCCGCTTGTAATAATATGCCGCATACTTTTTTGCTGTTTATGATGACATCATTTGGCCATTTTAAATGAATAGATCGCTTCTCACTGGTTCTTTTTTCAATTTCTTTTTCAAGATAAGTTGCCAACGAAAAAGCACACAAGAAATTAATCAAATTTACTCTTACGGGTACTATTGAGGGTTTGAGCAGGACAGAAAACCACAAACCCAAACCAGGTTTGCTTTCCCATCGACGCTGATATCTGCCCCGTCCGGCGGTTTGCTCCTCTGCTACCGCGACGGTCCACTCAACGGCACCTTTTTTTGCGGATCGGTGAAGCCAGGAATTTGTAGAATCCAGTTTTTCAAACACCTCGAAGGTAAAGGGATGTTTTTTGTCAAGTCTAGCAGTAATCAAATCTTCTTTCATAGTATCTGTCGATTCCCAACTGAAGCATTACCCGCTATATTCACCAAAAACATTCCGCAATGCATCTGAAATTTCACCGATGGTGGCATAATCCTCCACACATTGAATGATTGGTAGTAACAAGTTTTCTTTTCCTTGTGCTGCCTTTGCTAAATGAGAAAGTGCAATTGAGACTTTTTCGTTATCCCGCTCTTTACGCAACCTCTTGACGGATTCAATCTGTTCCGCCACCAATTTCTCATCAATTTTCAAAGTTGCCATTGCTGGTTCTTTATCCACTTTGAATTTATTCACCCCGACAATCACTCGCTTTTCTTCTTCAATTTCTTTCTGGTACTGAAAGGCGCTTTTGGCAATGTCATTTTGAAAAAATTTCGATTTCACTGCTTCAACTGCGCCGCCCATTTTATCGACTTGCTCGATATACTCAAAGACCCTTTTTTCAATCTCATCAGTCAGGTATTCAATCACATAGGAACCGGCAAATGGATCAATTGTATCGGCAATACCAGATTCGTATGCGATGATTTGCTGGGTTCGTAATGCGATGGATACCGATTGTTCAGAGGGCAATGCCAGCGCTTCATCATAAGAATTGGTGTGAAGTGATTGCGTGCCACCGGCCACTGCTGCCAAAGCCTGAATTGTCGTCCTCACGGTATTATTGAGCGGCTGCTGTGCGGTGAGCGAACTGCCGGCGGTCTGGGTGTGAAACCTAAGCATCATGGATTTTGGATTTTGGGCCTGGAACCTTTCTTTCATAATTTTCGCCCACACTCTTCGTGCAGCACGGAATTTGGCAATTTCTTCCAGCAAATTGTTGTGTGAATTGAAGAAAAAAGATAGCTGTCCGGCAAATTCGTCGATCTGTAAACCGGATTGCAGGGCGGCCTCCACATAGGCGATGGCATTGGCGAATGTAAACGCCACCTCCTGAACGGCAGTTGAACCAGCCTCGCGGATGTGGTATCCGCTGATGGAAATGGTGTTCCAGCGAGGCAGATTTTTTTGACAATATTGAAAAATATCGGTGATGATTCTCATGGAAGCCTCGGGCGGATAAATATAGGTCCCGCGGGCAATATATTCTTTTAAAATATCGTTTTGAATAGTACCGGATATCTTTCCTAAATCGGTGCCCTGCTTTTTTGCCACTGCCACATACAGGGCAAGCAGAATTGCAGCAGTGGCATTGATTGTCATCGAGGTAGATACTTTTTCAAGCGGTATTCCCGAAAACAGGATTTCCATATCCCTTAATGAATCGATCGCCACCCCCACTTTTCCTACCTCTCCCTCGGCGATGGGTGCATCCGAATCGTAGCCGATTTGAGTGGGTAAATCGAAAGCCACGGAGAGACCGGTAGTTCCGCTTTTCAGCAAATAGCGATAACGTTTATTGGATTCCTGCGCAGTGGCGTATCCGGCATACTGGCGCATGGTCCAGAATCTACCGCGGTACATGTTTGGATATATTCCCCTGGTAAAGGGATATTCTCCCGGAAAGCCCAATTTGGACGGATAATCGAACCCCGGATCCTGGGTGTAGACCGGCTCCAGCGGAATGCCCGAATCGGTTGAAAATTGTTCTTTTCTTTCGCCGGCTCCAGAACGGACTTTTTCGACGGGTTGTTCTTCCCGGTGCTTTTTTGCTTCCGAAAGCGTTTTAGACATTTTAAGTAAACTCCCTGCTCTTTCATAAATGAGTTGCCTGAAAATATAAGCATTTCTGAATCTGCTACAAATGATTCTTTGATTCGAAAATGAATAACCCAGGTTAGTCAGGACTAAATTGAATGGAATTTTTCTATGATATTAAATTGAATTTCTATTCTTACTAAATGTCAATACCCAATTTTAATGATATACTATTGAGTTTATTGATCGCTTTTATTTCGTAAGGATACAAAACATACAACAAGTCTATATAAAACCTGCTTAAATGAAATCTGATACCAGTAGATAAATTCAATCCTGAATTCGGAATCGTAAAACGAGTATCAACCGGATCAAGCGGGAAGTCGTGCGTGTCAATGATTTCATCTGTTATCGTTACATCTTCAGGTTGAACTGATTTTGAAAGGTCCTTAACTGCAATAATCAACCCTGGTCCCAATAAATAGCTTAAATCATATTTCGTTTTGGAAAATAATTTATAGGAAACCAATATTGGAAATTCAATAAATCCAACAGAAATCTCCCTGTCAACAAATGTTTTATAAATATAACCATCATTAGAATAAGATTTTCCTTCCACATTCTGAGGTGCAGCGTTAATTCTGGCATACGAAAATGGAAGCGTAATTGATATCTTTTTACTAACCTCAAAATTAAATGTTAATCCGATGCTATATCCCGGCTGCCAGTCACCCTCTTCTTGAAGATAGGATGAGAAATTAATGCCCGCTGACAAAAAATATATTGCTTTCTTTGACTGCTTTTCGGATGACGATTTATCATCCAATTCCTTTTGTTGGCCATTTTCATTCAAAGAGAGTTTATTTAGGTTGGTAATGTCTGATTTCCAAACCTGGCCCGAAATCGAGGCAGCGATAAGCAAAATAACAAATGAGAAGATTAAGAATTTAGAGGTCATAATTTTCAATGATTTTTGCCGGTTTTTACACCTTTACCTGAGAAAAGTCCTTATCACAGGAAAGAGAAACAAGAAGAAAGACGCAAGAAAAAAGAAAAAAAAGTGTTTGAAGGTTTGAGTTCATAATCATGAAACTCATTCTAATTTGATATTCTTCCGAAAAACGAAAAATTACATTTTTCAGGGAATTTCGTTGCTTTAAAGATCAGAAATGAGGCGGTATTTTTCGAGGATATTAAAAGTTTGTGGCGTCTGAGACCGGAAAACGAAAATGCAAAAATATCCCCTCCGGATTGAGTACATTCAGAGAGACAACACAATTGGAGCGTTTATTGATTCGAATACGATCTGCCCGAATTATTATTTCCCGATAGTAATTAGCAGATCATCTTTCTCGACTTTGGCATGATTGCTGATAGAAATTTTCTGAACTTTGCCGGGTATGGGAGAGCGGATCTCATTCTCCATCTTCATGGCTTCCATGATTAAAAGCGGGTCGCCGGGGTTTATTTCCTGGCCTTCCTCAACCTCCACCTTTATTATCAGACCAGGCATTGGCGCCCGGATTTCACCCTCGCCCGCCGCCATATCCGCGCCGCCGACAATTTCGGATTCAATTTTCTGCCGCTCATTTAATACCGAAATCTTGTGCTGAAAATGATTTAGCTTCAGCAGCACTTCCCTCTCTTGTCTCGAGGCTTCTACCAGGTAGGACTGATTGTTAATAATGATTGAATAGAGATCATTCCCCATCTTTTTTATGTCAATTTCAAACGCACCAGCTTCAGCGGAAATTTTTAAAAATTCTTCTAACTCTGTCAGAGTTGATTTTTTAAATTCGCCATTTTCGTGTATGTAATAGTTCATTACCCCTTTCCGAAGGTCTCTTTATTCACTCAGGCTTTTCCCTCTCAATTTCCATTGCGATTTTGTTTTATTCACCCTTCCATCCACATTCAATCCCCGTTGAAGCGACGATTCTCTTTCTCTCAAGTGGGAGATGGCAAGAGCAGCTAGCGCTGCAATCTTTTCATCCGAATCGATTTTCGTTTTCATTTCCTCCAAATGATTTGCGACAAAGTTTGTATCATATTTTCCAGTTATGTATTGCGGATGATCCAGCACCTGCAGGCAGAACGGAATGGTTGTTTGAATGCCGCTGATATTATACTCCTGGAGGGCCCGCTTCATGCGATTGATTGCATGTTCTCGGTCTGCTCCCCATGAGATTAATTTTCCTACCAAGGGATCATAAAACATGCTGATTTGCGAATTGGCCTCGACACCGTTATCCACACGAATACCCGGACCGGCGGGGATATTTAGATTAGTTATTTTACCGGTTGAAGGCATAAAATTATTAGACGGATCCTCGGCATAAATCCGGCACTCTATGGAATGTCCGCGGGGAACTATGTCCTCCTGTTGAAGAGGAAGTGTTTCACCCTCGGCAACACGGATCTGCAATTGAACCAAATCCAGTCCCAGAACCATTTCAGTCACAGGGTGTTCAACCTGGAGCCGGGTATTCATTTCCAGAAAATAGAATTCCCCGTTTTCGTTATACAAGAATTCTACCGTTCCTGCACCCAGATAGTCGCAGGCCCGGGAGGCTTGAATGGCAATTTCTCCCATTTGCTGTCTTTTCTCGGGCGTGAGAACCGGAGAAGGAGATTCTTCAATTACTTTTTGATGCCTCCGCTGAATGGAACAGTCACGTTCCCCGAGGTGGATACTATTTCCGTGAGAATCTGAAAAAATCTGCATTTCGATATGTTTTGCGGAAGCGAGATACTTCTCGATATAAACGGTCGCATCTCCAAATGCCTTCTGCGCTTCACTTTTACCGGCAGATAGTGCCCGTTCCAATGCTGCCTGAGATTCGACAACCCGCATTCCTTTTCCACCGCCGCCAGCCGCCGCTTTGATGAGCACCGGGTATCCGCCAATTTTATCGATTACCTTTTTTGCCTCTTCAAGAGATTGAACCGGTTTCTCGGTACCAGGAACCACTGGAACACCAGCATTTTTCATCAGCCTTCGGGATTCCGTTTTGCTGCCCATTAATCGGATGGATTTTTCTCGCGGACCAATAAAAGTCAACTTTTCTTTATCCAGGCGTGCGGAAAATTCCGGGTTTTCAGCCAAAAAGCCATAACCGGGGTGAATGGCACCCACCTCCGCCTTATGAGCCACTTGAATTAATTTATCCATGCTCAAATAGCTTTGCACTGCCGGCGGTGGTCCAATACAATACGCTTCATCAGCATGAAGCACATGAGGAGAGAGACGGTCAGCCTCGGAGTACACTGCCACCGACCTGATATCCAGATCTTTACAGGTGCGAATAATTCGCAGTGCAATTTCACCGCGATTAGCAATGAGAATTTTTTTTATTTGTGGCATTGTGGCAAAACTTTTGTTACATGTTCCGGTGATAAATCATACGGGAAAAATTTGAAGCAGTCTGCTCATTCGTTGTTGGTATTACTTTGAAAAGTAGATGCCGTTTACTTTTATCAAGATAAATTGATTTTATCTGATGATCCGTGTCCTTACCCATTTTTACCAGATGTCCGGTTGATCTTCGAAACAAAAAAACTACTTTCTTGTCCAATGATATTTCCAGTGCCCAGCGATCCAAATACCCCAGATGCAACACCTCGTTGGTAGTGGCATGTTGGATGATTACCGGTATGAGCCCCCGGGAATTAAAAATTACACGATCACTATCATTTAATTGGAATTCCCTTTCTTCCCTGCTTCTAAACGATTGATTTTGCTTTTTTGAAAACACTAAAATCTCACTCCTTAAGATTTCTGATTTTCAAAATATAATAAAATCCCTGGCTTGCAAACAAAAAATATAAATTTTTGAATGGTGTGAAAACGGAAGGGTTTGTTCAGAAATGAAAAAGACTGCCAAAATGGATGTTGAAGAAAGAGTCGATCAGTAAGATAATTCACCTCAGCCCTGCACCTCTTGCTTTTCTTTATTTTCCGTAAACATCGGTAGATATCTTTTAAGCAGTTTTAAAGTTACTGCAATTTGACCGCGCATTTTTTTTGAAAAGCAGCCAGGATTTGAAGTTGTACAAGTCTCATTATAACATGCATCCATTGGTTCAAAACACCCCTGATGACGAAAATAATTGGGAATTGGTTCGTAATGATCCTTGATTTCTTCTAACTTCAGAGGCCTTTCATCTTTTAAAGATGAAAGAAACAGCACTTCATTTTCCAGGAAGTCACGTAATTGTTGCATTTGAAGAGCAGATAGATTCTTTGTCATCGATTCCAAATTTCCATCATTCATTAGAATTAACAAGATTCCAGTTCTTTTAATAATTCCCAATTTGCTCGTATTTGAGTCTAGCATTTTGTCCCTTGTATAATCTAAAAATTTCAGGATAAACACATATCTTTATTAGAGATTAATAATAATATCGAACATTATTCAAGAAAAAAGAGCAAAAAGTGTTATGGCAAGCCATCTTCAATAGGAATAAAATCTTTGTAAAGACGGGATAAGACATAATAACTGATCAAACCAATAACTAATCCGGTTATCACAGACGTAATGATCAAATATGGGGCAATATACCATATGATCGAATTTCTAAATAAAATAATCGCCGCGACAAATAACTGTCCCAGGTTGTGTGCCATGGCTCCTGCAATACTGATTACCACAACTCCAAATATCCGCATTTGATATAAAAATATCATAATGATTAACGAAACAATACCTCCGGAAAGTGACAGAAAGAAACCTGGCGAGAAAAGCGCTCCAACCAAAAAGGAACCAAACAATATTCGAAAGAGAGATACTATAACTGCAGCTCGCCATCCCAACCAGAATAATGCGATTATGGTGACGATGTTTGCAAGACCAATTTTCATCCAGGGGATTAAACGCGGAAAATAGCTCTCGAAAATAAACAACAGTAGTCCAATTACGACCAGGCCGGCGATTCTTGCCTCGTTTTGCAGCACGGATTCATCCGGTAATTGCTTTAATTGGGTCGATTTCATGAGATTTTGCGGGAAGAAAGATTAATATTTTTTTGGGAACACAAACAATCGACTGACCCCCTTTTGAAATGGAACCCATCTTTATACAAAGTTTGTGGGGACAATTATTTCTTATGATTGCGATAGATCCATTTCTTACTTCAACACCTACGGGCGGATTAAACTCATTCAATTGTATCACTTGCGACTGATTCAAATCGAGTCGATATTCAACCTCTCCATTTATCTGCATATAAGCTGTGGACATATTGTTTTCCGCACCAGTGATAAGATTCCAGAACATATATCCCGCCAGTAATAAAATAATTAGAAATAAAAAGTCCCCTTCTTTGAATAATTTTATTTTGTCCCTGTTCATAAATCCCGTAATTAATTGGCCGCTAATAAACTATATTTCAATATTTAAGATAAAAGAGAATTAGTGAAAATTCTTATCCCATTTGAATTTTCCGAAGGTGAAATATTAACATGCAATTTCCTTCAATCAAAATTAATTCATTTACAAAGATTTCTTCTTTTTAATATGTAATTGACCTTATGAATGGCCGGTGAGAAAAGAGGCTCGATTATAAAGTTTTTTCACTTTTTGAATGATATCGTATCCATTATATTTAAATCATTCTTGACCAAAACATACAATACAATAAAACCTAAAAGGAGAAAGATATGGCTCTAAACATTGCGGAATTGCTTGGCAGCGAGGCAGAATATCTGTTGAATCATAAATCAAATACCGTCCCCAAAGAGCAACTACACTTACCGGGACCCGATTTTGTCGATCGGGTAGTCGCTCAGACAGATCGCTCTCCTCGGGTATTGAGAAACATGCAGGCCCTATTTGATGATGGCCGACTCGGTAAAACCGGTTATGTTTCGATTTTACCGGTCGACCAGGGTATTGAACATACCGCCGGCGCATCATTTGCTCCTAATCCAGTCTATTTCGATCCCCAAAATATTGTAGAATTAGCCATTGAAGGTGGTTGTAATGGTGTAGCTTCAACATTGGGAGTTTTGGGAACGGTTAGCCGCAAATATGCCCATAAAATTCCCTTCATTTTGAAGGTGAATCATAATGAATTACTTACATACCCTAATAAATATGATCAAATTCTATTTGCCAGTGTTGATCAAGCCTTTGATATGGGGGCCATCGCAGTGGGCGCAACTATCTATTTTGGATCTGATGAGAGTAGCCGGCAAATCCAAGAGATTTCTGAAGTTTTTCGTTATGCCCACAGTCTTGGATTGGTCACCATATTATGGGCTTATCTAAGGAATTCGGCATTTAAAGCAGATAAAGATTATCACGTTGCGGCAGATTTAACCGGTCAAGCAAATCATCTCTCGGTCACTATCGAAGCAGATATCGTCAAGCAGAAACAACCAGAAAATAACGGCGGTTTCAATACTATCAAGTTTGCCAAAACCCATGAAAAAGTTTATAGTGAGCTGACTAGCGAGCATCCGATTGATTTAACCCGCTATCAGGTTGTCAACTGTTACATGGGAAGATCCGGATTAATAAATTCGGGTGGGGCTTCTGGGAAGGATGATTTGGCTCAGGCCGTAAAGACTGCCGTGATTAACAAACGTGCAGGTGGCACGGGGCTTATTTCCGGCCGCAAAGCATTTCAACGCCCAATGAAAGAGGGAATTGAATTACTGAATGCTATTCAAGATGTTTATCTTAACAAAGATGTGACAATTGCGTGATTGAAAATGCATCTCATGTTTAAAAAGGCTGTCCCTTTTGAGACAGCCTTTTTTTCAAAAGAATGTTAAAGAACCAACTTCAGGAAAGGAAGTTTTTATTTTTTATTGATCAAGCATTCATTTTATTCTGTTATTCGAGATAACCAAAATTATAACGCTATCTCGCCAAAATCACCAGTCCTTAAAAGAATTCACAATTACTCTAAATTAATTTTTTGACTATACAATTTGCTTAGCGTACGAATTAATAAGCTTCAATTATATAAAATCAAATTTATTTCTTGACATCTTCTTAAATAAAAGTTAATATATAATCGTTCATAGCGCTCATTGTGGATTTAAAAAATAAAGCATTTCATTGATAATTAAGAGAAGGAGAATTATTATGGCAAACAAAAAAGTAATTGCAGTAATGGGCGCTACCGGTGCCCAGGGTGGTGGTCTAGCTCGCGCTATCCTAAATGATAAAAATAGCGAATTCAGTGTGCGAGCTGTCACCAGAAAAGTTGATTCTGAAAGAGCAAAAGCGCTCACAAATCAGGGTGCTGAAGTAGTTGCAGCGGATTTGGATGATATTGAAAGTCTAAAAGAAGCCTTTAAGGGCGCCTATGGGGCATTTTGTGTGACAAATTATTGGGAGATATTTTCGCCCGAGAAAGAGATGGCCCAGGCGAAGGCTCTTGCAGAAGCAGCACAGAATGCCGATCTTCATCACGTTGTCTGGTCAACCTTTGAAGATACCCGCGACTACATTCCACTCAGCGATGATCGGATGCCGACACTCATGGATAGATACAAGGTACCGCATTTCGATGGTAAGGCTGAAGCCAATAAATATTTTTCCGAACGCCATCTCCCGGTAACTTTTCTGCTTACCTCATGGTATTTCGATAACCTTATTTATTTTGGCGCTGGCCCTAAAAAGGGCCCTGACGGCAGACTTGCTTTCACTCTACCCATGGGAGACAAGAAACTGCCTGGCATTGCCGCAGAAGACATTGGTAAGTGCGCTTATGGAATTTTCAAAGAGGGACGCGATTATGTGGGTAAAACCGTGGGCGTTGCCGGTGAACATTTGACCGGTTCCCAAATAGCTGCTTCATTAACGAAAGCGCTGGGCCAGGAAGTTGTATACAGTGATGTATCACCCGACGTATATCGTAGCTTTGGTTTTCCAGGTGCTGATGATCTCGGGAATATGTTCCAGTTCAAGCGTGATTTTGAAGAGATGTATTGCGGTCATCGCAACCTTGATGTCTGCAGGTCGCTTAATCCCTCACTTCAGACTTTCGATGAGTGGCTTACAAAGAATAAGGATCGTATTCCTCTTGAATAGCAGAAATTGAAACAAATCCAATCCTCATTGTTCATTTCACCACATAGTAACTCGTTCCCAAATTAAATTTGGGACGAGCTACCTATCACCGCATACGTTAGTATTTACATCTTCAAAAATTACAAGTAAGATGATTTAAACAAAACATTATGGTTTTATAATTGAATCTATGCTAAATTAAAACATCTCTTTGGACGTTTTTATTCTTTGAAACCGTATGTCAATAACCATGATAATTTTAGCTTCAATAGCCAGATTAAACAATCAAATCCTACTCATTTGTTTCTGAAATAAATAAACTAATTCCTAACCATAAAGAGGAGGTTCAGAAATGAAAAAGTTAAGGATTGTGTTGGTATGTTGTATTGGTCTACTGATTTTCTCGTGTTACCATGCCAGAATTGAGACTGAATTATCACCATCTGCAAAGGTTGTTGACAGACCCTTCGCATCCAGCTGGATATTAGGATTAGTACCGCCCAGCACTATAAAAGCAGCTATGGAATGTGAAAACGGAGTGGCAGTAGTGGAAACAGAATTAAGTTTTGTGAATCAATTGGTTGGATTGCTCACGTTGGGAATTTATACACCCATGCATATCAAAATCACTTGTGCTGCTGCCTCGAGTATGGGTGCTTCATTAATTTACGAGGATGATTTGTTTGTCCTGAATGAAGCGACGGATTCTGAGAAAATAGAGGCATTTGAAATTGCGGCCAAACGATCAGCACTCATTAAATTGCCGATGTATATTCATTTTCAATAGATTGATATCCTGCGAAGTGATTACATTTTCAACGTCTGTCTCGTTCCCAAACTAAATTTGAGAACGAGTTTTTCTTTTACCGAAATAAGTTTTATCCAGATTTTGCGCCTAATTGGGATTTCAAAAGGCAGCCTCTTTCATAAAATAGCTCAGTAACTCTCCTCAATAATTTATGAAAGTGAGTGGCACTGCTTAATTTTTCTTGCTATATTTTTTTGAACCATTTCTGTATTTGAGCTATTCTCAACAGAATTCACAGTGTTGAATTTTCATACTCTATTTTTCTTTGATTCTTATGCTGGTTGATTTTGTAAAACAAAGTCGCTCTGCCCAATTTGCTTTATATGATAATCAAAAATGATTTGTAATTGAAGTGTACAAACTTTCAGTAGAAGAATTCACCTTTGGCGACAATTTCCATTAACTATTGCAACACCATTTCCAATTAAATTTCTTTAAATAATCACTTAAAAAAATAAAGGAGGCTTTTATGGCACAGAAAAAAATTTTAATGCTCGTAGGAGATTTTGTAGAGGACTACGAGGTAATGGTTCCATTTCAAATGCTGACCATGGTGGGTCACCAGGTGGATGCGGTTTGTCCGGGAAAAAGACCCGGTCAAACGGTGAAAACCGCGGTACACGATTTTGTGGGTGATCAGACTTATGTGGAAACTTCAGGCCACAATTTTCGAATTAATGCCGATTTCGAAACCGTTGAAACTTCAACTTACGATGCTCTTGTCATTCCCGGGGGACGAGCACCGGAATATCTGAGACTCAACCCCAGAGTACTGGATATTACCCGGGAATTTTTCCGTGATAACAAGCCGGTTGCTGCCATCTGTCACGGCCCCCAAATTCTATCCGCTGCCGGTGTGCTTTCCGGTCGCAACTGCTCTGCCTATCCGGCCGTTGGTCCCGAGGTTGAGATTGCCGGAGGAAAGTGGATGAAAAATAACGATACTTTTACCGATGCTCATGTGGACGGACAACTGGTGACTGCCCCTGCCTGGCCGGCACATCCGGAATGGATTCGCAAGTTTTTGACGGTATTAGGTACCAGAATTGAGCTATAATTCGTGCACCATTTGTCGCATACTCGTTCCCAAATTGAATTTGGGAACGAGTTTTGGTTTATTTCAATGCCATTTTTTTGAATCAAAAGAGAGTTAACAAGGATGAATATTTCTAAGGAAAAAATGCCGGAGAAGGTCCGACGTCGTCTGGATTTGTTTGCGATGTTTTATCCCCTTGAGCGAAAATACGAAAGAAGATGGGCAAAAACATTTCATTCATCTTTTGAGACCATTTCTGAAAAATTTAGAGAGCTGTCAGATGAAAAACATTATCGCCAGGAGGAGGCAAACAACCATCTCATTCTCTGGCGAGACACAGAAGATTCCAGCGTGGAGTGCATGTTTTACTTCATTAAGGATATCACCAATTTTGCAGATTCGTACCAGGTGTTTAGATATATTGAGAAATACAAAGCCTTTCTCGCCTATGCCGTTGTACATCAGAAAAAAGATGGTGAAGGCGTGTACGATATCTTTCGTTTCTCAAAATTTAGCTTTCTGGAACATTGCAACCGGGTGAGAATTCCTGTGAAAAAATGAAATTATACTCGGAATCGCACTGTGGATTTTAAATTAACAGAGCGATTGAACTGTCGTTCAGAGTCTGGGGTGGATTAATTCCTGATAATTTGAGCTGACTTACGCGGGATTCCCTTATCTCGTGATATGACGCATCGTTAATTTAAAATCTGGGCACAATCCGAGTTACGCTTTGATTTAGTCCTATTTGTTGTTAAAATACCTGCTTATCAATCCACGTTACTTGCTTTTTAAGTGCTTAATCCAAAAAGAAATTATTTCTATCGAATAAGCGAAAGGGAGACTCAAATGAAAATATTTTCATATTGTTTTAAGAAAAAGTTGATGAGAACAAATTTGATATTAATACTATCTCCCCTTTTCCTTATCAATTTGGTTTTTTCACAGGATCAATCTCGCCAGCGATTAAATGAATCTCCCCGTCATCATGAGTGGGTAAAAGTGAAATATGATGAACGAACCGTTCACTCATTTCTGGCATATCCCGAAGTAAAGGAAAAAGCCACTGCTGTAATAGTTATCCACGAAAACCGCGGACTGACCGATTGGGTGTGCAGTGTGGCTGATCAACTGGCTGAACACGGATATATTGCCCTTGCCCCTGATTTATTGAGTGGGATGGGTCCTGATAGCGGAAAGACCAGTGATTTTGCTGATGGAAGCGCTGCACGGGAAGCCATCTACAAATTGTCCCCGGAACAGGTCACGGCCGACCTGAATGCCGTATTCAAGTACCTTAAAGAACTGCCCGCCGCAAATGGGAAAGTTGTCGTCGCAGGATTCTGCTGGGGAGGCTCGCAAACCTTCCGATTTGCCACCAATCAACCGGGGCTATCGGCCGCATATGTTTTCTACGGCTCTCCACCGGATGGCAAAGAAGAAATAGCAAGAATCAATTGTCCGGTTTATGGCTTTTACGGCGGAAATGATGAGAGAGTCAATGCTACTATTCCTGATATCACAGAATTGATGAAGGAAGTAGAAAAAGTTTATGAACCGGTCATTTATGAAGGCGCCGGTCACGGATTTTTGCGATCTGGAGAAGCTGCCGATGCTTCGGATGCCAATAAGAAAGCCCACAATGATGCCTGGAAACGTTGGTTGGATTTGCTTGGTTCATTATGAGTTCTTCACGATGGGGCGTTGGGCTAGTCAACTGCGGGCAGCCAAAGTTTATTATCTCCTATAACAAATTCATCAAGATGGGCGGTAATACTGCCCTCATCGGTAATCATATGCATGTGCACACTGGAAGAGTGATGGGTAAAAATTCCCTGATGTTTATCGGAATAAAATCCAAGTACACGAACCCCCTGGTTTTGTACCGTTCCTCTCAAACCGGATGTTTTGTGTTTCTCGGGAGTGTGTTCCGTATCCCCTTCTTTCCAGTCAATCACATGCCATTTCCCCTCTTTGATGGTTCCGGTTATCATAAAGGGAAATGGTCTTTTCACGTCCAGCTTCTGGTTCCGTGCCATTTCGAGAATGAATGATTCCATTTCTTGAGCATGCTGGATATTTCCAGGAATTTTCAATTTCTTCCATTTTCTCACCTGTGCATAAACAAGCAAAGCAGCGTTGTATTTATAGGAGTTTTCTATTCTCAAAGAACTTTCTTGCACGGTTGAGATGATAGGATCACTGTTAATCATAAGTATCTCCCCTTTTAAATTTTCCAACGCCCCCAAACCATACAGATGGGCTTTATTCTGTAAACTATCCAGTTGAATTTTACCTGAAAGGTCCCCCTTGTGCATGATATCTCTTAATGCTCCGGCATGTTTTACGGCATAATGATCTGATTTTTGGCAGAAAATAAAAAGGAGAACAATCAATGAAAATTTTTTTCTCGCGAGATTAAAGAAGGCTTTTTTTCCGCCTTTATCAAAATCCGCTTTATTTATAAGATTTTTTTGGAATTGAAACAGTAATTTCATTTTTATTCTCTATTTTTGCCATAATTCCCCAACCGCCAAAGTCTTCAGAAACCGCCATCCACAATTCGTTTTCACCTTTTGTTAATGGTAAATAAACGGTATCAAAATATCCGATGGTGCCCAGGTAACGGTAGTCTCTGGTTAGATACCCGTTGGTGCCACTGTAAATCAAGTGATCATTAAAATAGACCTTTATTCGGTCACTATAGCCAAACTCCATTGGTAGAACCTGATTTTTTGTTGCGGTAATTACTGTCCGAACAAATACGGTGTTTTTTCCCTCTTCAACACCCTTAAGCCGCGCGAGGTTTGCTAAACCGGTAGATTCACAATCTATGCGAGTCCACGTTAAAGCGGCTTTGTCAGATGCACTCAGTCCAGATTTATTCTCCAAAAATTTCTCCCCAAATGAGTTTGATACCAACCAGGACTGAATGGTTCCATCAGGAGTTTTTTCAAGTTCTCCAGGCTTTCCGTTTAATGGGAAGTTCATTTCTTCTGCAAAACGAAAGTTTGAAAAATAGGCGGGAGCAAAATTTCCGATACTCAATCCTACTTTTCCGGATTGCACTTCTCTTTTTAATTCATGAATAAACAACGCCGGGTTTTCCATATCCTCTATGTAAACCTCTGCCTGTGTGCCGGAGACCATGATCTTTACATGAATCCATTCATTGAATTTGTAAGAAACCGGCGCACCGTATCCCTCTCCATGATATAGCTGCCAACCGGAAACTCCATTAAATACGGGTGTATACTGATTGGCATCGGGATTTCCGGATTGATGAGGGCGAATGTAAAATTGTTCAAAATTCAGGTTATCCTGTAGACGCCATACCGCCCCGGCAAATGTCCGCTCTCCAGTAAATGCAATATCAAATTCGATAACGCCATCTATAAATTCTGAATCTTTTACAACGGCCAAACCACCTTTCATATAAAGGCTTTGGTGGCCAAGATATTCCTTAATACTGCTTTCACGGGCATTTATTTCCCAGCGTGGCGAATCGAAAGGAACTCTCTGACCAAATGAAATATTCAACAACAAGAAAAAAACTGAAAACCAAAACATCCGGTAAAAAATATCCAAATTCCTCATTTGATGACTCCCCTAGGTTTCGAATCTTAGATCTATTTTTCCCTGCCAAGGTGAACAAAAAATCCGCCACCGGCATACTTTCCGCCACGAACGCAAATTAACAATGAATTATTACCCGGCTTCAAATTTATCGGTCCGGAAATTCCTTTGTGCTCAGGATTTTTCCAGAAATCATACCAAGCGTAGCGGGCAGCCTCATCGTATCCCAAAAATTCTCCATTAAGCCAGTAAGAAAGAGCTTCATTAGAGCTGGTGTGCCAATTAACAGTCTCCGCAGTATCTGAGTGAATCGTTGTATGAAAATAGGCACTGTATTTTCCACCCACAAATTCGGTAAGACGGCCACTGACAACGCATCCGCGCTTATCAGTCTTGAATGGCCTCCATTTATGAATCTTTCCATCTTTCTCATAAGTTTTTTCGGGGATATACCCGTCTTTCTCAATTTCCGGTACCGTGCCGCAGAACGGACCGATTACCTGCCAATCGGTCACCAACTTTTCCGGTTCGTATTGAATTCCGCCCGGTTTGGCTGGCCCATCATAAGTAAATTGCGAAATGGATTTGACAGTTACATTGTCAATCCAAACCGGATCTCCGACCACCCGCGGTTTAAAACCAACACGACCGGAAGTCCATTCGAAAGCATCAAAAGTAACTTTAGGCACGCTCATATCACCAACATAGAAGTGACAGATCGAATCAATGACCTCCGCTTTGACATGATGCCAGGTTCCAATATGAATGGCTTCCACCGCAGTCAATGGTGTCTTAAATTCTTCGTAAAGTGTGCGATGGGCATTATAGTCCCGTCTCGGATTTACGCGGATATAGCTGCCATTCCCCTTCACATAAATACTGCCAAAATCAACTCGCTCGCCTGTTTTGTTGTAGTTATAAATGATACCCATATAACTGTGGCCGGAGTCAGGAAAAAGAAAATCTGCCTCCAACCGATAGTTGGTCCAACCGTGAGAGTCTTTAATTAATGCATTAACATATTCGCCGCCGGCCTTAAGTGCCATTACTTTTCCATGGCCAGGATCGCCGGTATTTATTAGTTCAATCTTTTCGCTGACATTTAAATCCCATTGTTGGGAATCTTTCTCAAAATCATCAAAAAAGGAAATGGTTTTAGTTGCTGGCGGTTCAGACGAACAGCAGAGAAAGCATAAAAAAATAATGACTAATCTGAAAATAAATTTCATTACGTTTTCCGTTTACAATAAATACGAGCAACTTCTACCCAGCTGTTACCTTCATCAAATGTCCATTCCTGTTTCCAATCAAAATCGGAGTTTGTCATATTGTAAAAAGTGTTTTTTATCTGACGTCCCTGAGCATTTTTTCCGCTCATAATCACAGCGTCATTTTCATAGATTGCTGTAAAGGTTGCCAGTCGACGATTGTTTTTATCAATCCATGCCATGTGCCATAGTTTTTCTTCCGGACTATAAATTCGGATATTGGTTCCAATCCATTGCAGAGTATTGGTTGAGTCTACACTATACCAGTCATCCTGAATCGCATGTCCAGCCAGGATGTAATACCATCGCCATTCTGCTTTGGTTTTTTCTTCAGACCATGATCCATCTTTCTGCCAGATCGTCTGTTCAGCTTCCCATACTCCAGCTAATTGACCCAATTGTTTTGTTTCCGTTGGTGCTTCAGGATTCAACTTTCCGGCCATAAAGTCAGTAAACGACGCCATGGTTTCCTGCTGGGGCATTTTTTCTTGGTGCCCTGCCCCACCAAATAGCAGCAATCCCAAAATAAATACTACCAAAATTATTACGGGATATACCAATATTGTCTTCATTATCTGTACTCCGATTAAAATAAGTTGATAGATGTTTCAGTAAAAAATTGTTCCAATATCCCACAAATTCTACAAGACGCAGAGAAAACAAAAATATCAGTAAAGCCAATATTCGATTTTGCATTATAGTTGCCCCTTTTGTGAATTGATAAAATCAGGGCCAAAAAGATGCACTGCCCAGTTCCAAAAATACCGCGAGCAATCCAAAGATTCATATTTGTGTCTATTTTAAAATTTACCCGATTAGGTAGTGGAGTCAACGATCAATTTTTGGTTAAACAATAACGGCTGCAAATGTAGTTTTGTTTCATGAATCAAAAGCATTTGTGGCAAAAATTACGAACCAAAAAATTAGCGTCGAGCACCAGTACTAAATATCTTTCTGAATTTCCAGTTGTTAACAAAATCATAACAAGGATTTCTCTCTCCCTTGCAAAACGGCTCGATCCACAATTCTTTTGTTTTTACAAAAAAATCAATACATTATATTTGACAGTCAGATTTAGTGACACGGATTCAATTCATACAGAAATGCAAAAAGAGGATACAAACCATGAATGACAATATCGAAGATGAAGCTGAAGTTCTTAAAAATCTGTCTAATTTTTCAGCCGGATTTATGGAAACGCAGGTACTCTACGCGACAGCTAAGTTAGGCATTGCGGAGTATCTTAGTGATGGTCCCAAAAGCACTGAACGTTTGGCAAATATTCTCAAAGCAGACTCGGCGGCGCTCTACCGACTCCTCCGTGCGGCAGAGAGTATGGGCCTTTTCGCAGAACCGCGGCCGGGAATATTTGCACTCACATCTTTGGGAGAATACCTTAAGAAAAATGCACCAGGAGGAATTTATAACCAAATACTCATGAACGCAGAACTATTTTACGACTTGTGGGGAGAGCTCATCCATACCATTAAAACAGGAAGATCAGCGGACCAGAAGGTATATGGGATGACTTTTTTTGAATATATTCAGCAACATCCTGAGAAGGCAGAATTATTTAACGAAGAAATGACCAATTTTATAAGCACAATGGCGCCTGCCGTTGTTGCGAATTACGATTTCAGTTATTTTAGACAAATAGTAGACATTGGCGGCGGACACGGAACTTTGATGGAAGCAATTCTTCGTGCTAATCTTCGGGCATCGGGTATTATATTCGATCTCCCCGTCACTGTTGAGGGTGCAATGAACCGGTTCAGGAAAATCGGGTTGCATAACCGCTGCAAGTTCGTAGGTGGCGATTTTTTTGAGTCGTTACCCGCTGGAGATTGCATGATTCTATCTGCCATAATCAGTGATTGGAATGATGAGCAGAGCGTCTGTATCCTCTCCAATTGCCGTCGTGTGATTGAACCCGCTGGGAGATTACTCCTTCTTGAGCGTCTGGTCATTCCGGAGGAACCGGCACCTCCCACGGCATTTCTTGATTTAGCGATGCTGCTCACCGGTGGAGGGACCGGTCGCAGTGAAGAAGAATATCGGAAACTTCTAGCCGATTCTGGATTCGAGCTCATCCGGGTAATGCCAACAGGAACGCAAAGACGTATTTTTGAGGCGAAACCGATCTGAATTACGAACAGTATCGAAAATGGAAATTTCGAATCTAATAATCCGACAAATATTAACGCCAATCGGGCCAAAATGGGATTAAAATGAATGGAAAATTTCTGCAATAATGTTACATAAAATACATGGGTAAAAGAAGCTTTTTCATTTTAAGAAAAGGACTCAAATCTACCGGTTGATTTTTTTTCGGAAAAACTCAGCCGTTAGTTTCAGGCCCTCATTAAGGTTTACCGACGGCTGCCAGCCCTCCTCTTTTTTGATTTTTGAGGTGCTGAGCACGCTTCTCAGTTGTTCTCCGGCTTTTGTCTCGCCATGAACTTCGGGGACACTCATTCCAACTGCATTACAGATTTTTTGAAAAAGTTCATTTACATTGGTTTCAATTCCGGTTCCGATATTATAAATCTTGTCCTCTGCAGAGTTCAGCGCTATTTCCCCTGCTTTTACCACATCACCTACATACACATAATCACGGGTTTGTTTCCCATCACCGTTAATGATCGGTTGCTCTCCACTCAGGATTTTTGTGAGGAAAATCGCCACTACACCTGCCTCACCGTGTGGATTTTGACGAGGTCCATAGACATTTGCATAGCGTAAGACAGTGTAATTCAAGCCGTATGTTTGCTGGTAGAAGTAGAGATATTTTTCGGTAGTTAATTTTGTTATTCCGTAAGGGGATAACGGCCTTAGTGGATGATCTTCATCTGCCGGAAAATGATCCTGTTCCCCATAAATTGCTCCGCCGGTAGAGGCAAAAATAAATTTTTTGACACCAAATTTGACGCAGTTCTGCATCACATTTATTCCGCCAAGTACATTATTGGTTGCATCAAAAATTGGATCCGCCACTGATTTTCGAACGTCCATTTGAGCTGCCTGGTGGCTTACGACATGTGGGTGCTCTTTTTCAAATATATCCCCTAAGTGAGGATCACAAATATCCATTTCGTAGAATGCGGCTTTTTGAGGGATATTATCCCGTTCTCCGGTGATAAGGTTATCCACAATAACCACTTCATGACCCAGTTGCAGGTAGCAGTCAGCAATATGAGATCCAATAAACCCAGCTCCCCCGGTGATAAGAATTTTCATGTATTCTCCTTGATTGATTTGATTTTAGAGGATCGGCAAACATTTTTAAATCCTTAAACGATTATCACATTATGACAATATTCCTATTAAATAAATTTCCAAATCCTCCTGTAAAGAAACTGACATGCAACGAAGAGAACCATTTATTAGAAAAATTAGGTGGGTAATGCGTAAAAATATTTAAAGGGACACATTTACGGTGAATCTTCCAATTAAAATTACCACACACTTCTAGAAATATCCCGCCGGTACTGCATTCCACCAAACTGAATTTTTTCGATGGTATGATAAACTTTTTTTGCAGATTCCTTGAACGACAAAGCTTTAGCTGTCACCCCTAAAACCCTTCCACCACTGGTGAAATAATGACTGTTTTCCTTTTTTGTACCGGCATGAAAAACCAATACTTGCCTGTCCACCTCATCCAATCCGCTTATTTTTTTTCCGGTTTCATATGCATCAGGATAGCCGCCGGAAGCCAAAACCACACAAACCGCGAATTCCGGAATGGTCTCAATCTTTATCTGACCTAATCCTTCATGATAAGTTGCCTGCATTACCTCAACCAGATCAGTCTTAAGTAATGGAAGGACCACCTGCGTTTCAGGATCACCAAACCGACAATTAAATTCCACCACCTTGGGACCCTCGTGGGTGAGCATTAAACCTACATAAAGAACACCCTTATAAATAATATCCTCCCTTTGTAAGGCTAATAAAATTGGTTCAACAATACTCTTAAGAACCTTACTATGTATTGCTTCGTCCAAAAATGGTGTGGGAGCATAGCATCCCATTCCGCCGGTATTTTTTCCTTTATCATCGTCGAGGGCTCTTTTATAATCCTGTGCTGGAGCCAAGGTTACATAATCTTTACCGTCAGTAACGACAAAAAGGCTGGCTTCAATCCCAGTCATATGCTCTTCAATCAACACCCGAGCACCGGCTTCTTTAAATATTCTTCGGGACATCATTTCATCCAGAGCGAATCTCGCCTCATCGATATTCTGACAAACCATACTACCTTTCCCCGCCGCTAATCCGTCAGCTTTTACCACCACCGGGCCATCCGAAATATGAGACAGGTATTGGTTTGCCGAACTCATGTCATCAAAGGAACGAAATTCTGCGGTGGGAATTTGATATTTTTTCATTATCTCTTTTGAAAAAATTTTACTTCCCTCCATGCGGGCGGCGGATTTATTTGGTCCAAATACCGGCAATTTTTCAGATTGAAAATGATCAACGATGCCAGTAACCAGGGGCTGTTCAGGACCCACCACAGTGAAATCAATGTTTTTTTCTTTCACAAATTCCACAATTTTTCTAAAATCGCTTAAAGGAAAATTATGGCACGCGGCTATATCGCTGATTCCGCCATTACCAGGAATACAATATATTCTCTCTGTTAATGGACTCTGAGACATTTTCCAAACCAGTGCATGTTCTCTCCCACCGCCACCAAGAACCAATATTTTCATATTTTCACCTTGGGATTATTATGCTGTTGTTTTAGCTCACCCAAGATGTATCGCTCCCGGGAGATGGTAATTCGTGTGAACTCTTCATTAAGCTCGTGAGCCTTATCCAGCATCTTTTCTGCCAGATCGTACTCTCCGGTTTTTACAAGACATCTCGCATAATGAATGTATACCCACGATCTGCGAAATTCATCGTTCATCTTGGAAATTTTGGCGGAAATGGATTCATAATATTTTTTTGCCTGGCTGTATTTATGCGTGTAGTAGTGATTTTCTCCGATTAAGTCTGTCACCAGAAATACCAAATCAGGATTTTTTGCCTCTATACCTTTGCTTAACATTTCCTGCAATCGCCGGGCAATGGTCATGCTTTCATCGAAATGTCTGCTATATAACAGATTCCGGGCATAAATCTGATAATACATCAACGAATCCACCCGATATTTCAGTAACGTACGCGATTGATAATACCAGTATTTGGTCTGCTTGTGCTCAAATATATTTTTGAGATAGTACCGGGACTTCTCATTATCGAACATAAGAGCTGCCAGCAAACCTTTATAATAATTGATTGCTGCCTGATAATAAAGCGATTTCCGGGTACGGAGCCGGATCAGGTAGCTAAAGATGGAATCAGATTTCTCAAATTGATTTAAATCGTAGTGCGCCACAGCAATGTTGTAGTATTTCATGTCAATAATCTGAGGTAAAATAGTCTCAAAAGAATCCGGAATTGATTGGCAATACTGCAGTGACTTTTCTATATATCCAAATCGTCTGTTATGATATCCCAATAGCAATGTTAGACCAGCATTTCCCGGATATTTATGACTCATCTCCTCGATTTTTTCAATGGCATTCTGCTTATCACCTTCCAGAAAATATCGGATAACATAATATGTAAAATACGCTTCCTCTTCAAAAAATTTACCATTATTTGCAGTTAGCAGTATCTCCCGTCTGCCCAATTCTCTGTCGCCATCAAATCCTAATATTCCTGCCAAAAATTTCACAATTCCCGGCATCAAATCCAAATAGTAATGAACAATCCCCAATCCCAGATAGGCATCGTAGTAAGTGGAATCCAGCCTTACTACCTTCTCAAGATATCCTTTGGCTTTTCTTCCGGTAAAAAAGCTGCCCAAATAACTGCGATTCATGACCTGATATATGCCTTTTACACCATAACACAATCCAAGATGAAAATTAGCAGCGGTGTTATCCTCAATTCCTTTTTGATATTCATTGGCCACATCGATTGCTTTATCCACTTGTTGTTCAAGCGTAGTTATCAGCGAGTCATTGGTCATGTCCTGTGTGTAAATAATTAAAGTGATATAAGACTCATAAAAATATCCATGTGGATAATCCGGAAACTCCTGCTGTATAACTTTGAAGGTTTGCTGGGCTTTCGGAATTTTAAAGTTGTAGAAATGAATTTTCCCTTCCAGTATTAACTGCTCCAATCGGTCGGGAATTGATCCATAAGCAATTGAGGATAAGATTGCAGCAAGAAAAATAAGAAAAAGGTAAAAAGATCGAAAAATTCTTACCATCGCGTTTATCGTGATTTCCCCTTAAGTTTTAAAATTTGGTCACGTAATTGAGCAGCTTTTTCAAATTCCAGGTTTGCTGCTGCCGTCTGCATTTCCTTCTCCAGTTCAGTAATTAGTTCTTCACCGGTTAACTTGTCCATATAGTCAAATTCGCGGAGTTTCTTCTTTGTTTTATATTTTGAGCGCACATCTGCAACAGAGGTGGTCTGTTTGATCTCTTCCACCGTTTTGTGAATAGTGGCAGGCGTAATTCCATGCTCCTTGTTGTACTGAATCTGTTTCGCTCTTCGACGCGTGGTCTCATCTATGGTTCGCTGCATTGAGCCGGTGATGCGATCCGCATAAAAAATAACTTTACCATTTACATTTCGTGCAGCCCTTCCGGATATTTGTAACAGTGCCACTTCTGAACGTAAGAATCCTTCTTTATCCGCATCGAGGATAGCAACAAGAGAGACCTCCGGCAAATCCAGCCCTTCGCGAAGCAAGTTGATACCAACCAGCACATCAAATTCAGCAAGCCGGAGATCACGAAGAATGTCTACCCTCTCCAGAGAATCGATTTCCGAATGTAAATATGCTGTTTTGATCCCCAATTCCTGAAGATAATCAGACAAGTCTTCGGACATTCTTTTTGTGAGTGTTAATGCTAAAACCCTTTCACTTTTCTCCACCCGTTCCCGGATCTCATGAATGAGATCATCGATTTGTCCTTTTGTTGGACGGACCTCGATTTCCGGATCAATCAGACCGGTGGGTCGAATGACCTGATCCACCACAACTCCCTCACACAATGATATTTCATATTCGGACGGTGTAGCTGAAACGAATATAACCCGGTTCATCATTTTTTTAAACTCATCATAACGAAGCGGTCGATTATCCAGGGCACTGGGAAGCCGGAAACCATATTCAACCAGTGTTTTCTTCCTGGAATTATCCCCTTCATACATACCCCGCAATTGGGGAATTGTTTGATGAGATTCATCAATAAAACACACAAAATCATCCGGGAAAAAATGTAATAAGGTGTGAGGTGTTTCGCCTGCTTTTCGTCCCGTGAGATGCCTGGAATAGTTCTCAATACCACTGCAATATCCGATTTCCTGCATCATTTCCAAATCAAATTCGGTGCGCTGTTCCAGTCGCTGTGCTTCCAGAAGTTTATTTTCCTTTCGAAATTCCGCAAGTGTTTCCGAAAGTTCTATTTTTATGGTTTCGATGGCTCTTTCCAATTTGGTTTTTTTGGTAACGAATTGGCTGGCAGGAAAAATCAAAATTTGATCTACTTCATCAAGAATCTCTCCGGTTAAAAAATCGAAATGTTGGATCTGCTCTACCTCATCACCAAAGGTATCAATACGGACTGCATATTTTTCGTAAGCAGGATATATTTCAATGATATCTCCTCTTACCCTGAATGTACCGCGGGTTGGATTCACATCGTTTCGCGAATATTGAATATCAATCAATTTGCCAAACAGATCATATCGATTCAGGACTTCTCCTTTTTTTACCAAAACCGTAAGTTCCCCAAAATCTTCCGGCGAACCAATGCCATAAATACATGAAACACTTGCTACGATAATAACATCCCGGCGGGATAAAAGAGAGGCTGTGGCTTTTAATCGCAGGCGGTCAATCTCTTCGTTGACTGAACTATCCTTTTCAATGTAAGTATCGGACTGCGGAACATAGGCTTCCGGCTGATAATAATCAAAATAACTAATAAAATATTCAACAGCGTTTTCAGGAAAAAACTGCTTGAACTCTCCGTAGAGTTGCGCAGCAAGGGTCTTATTGTGCGATATGATCAGCGTCGGGCGATTGAGCCGGGCAATGACATTTGCCATTGTAAACGTCTTGCCGCTGCCGGTAACACCCAGAAGAGTCTGATACTTACTCCCACTTTCCAATCCCCCGGCCAGTTCTTTTATTGCCTGAGGTTGATCCCCGGTGGGTTGATATTTTGATACAAGTTTGAATTTATCCATATAAAAGTCAATAGTCGGTCTTTACTGTACTCGAATTCTAGTTTTGTTTTCCCAAATCAACGATTTTGATATAGTTTACCTACAATACACCTAGATAAATAACGTAAGTTAACGGTTCAATTTATTCTTAAGGCAAAGTGAATGCAAGTTTGTTTTCGGAACAATAAAGTCTGAAAACCTTAAAGCTGGCATCAAAAAATAGTTCATAAAAATCTGGAGCAGTTTAAATTTAGATTATATATTGGATATGCCTTGTAATAAAGATGGTTAATCTGAAAATTAAGGAGAATTGAATATTTTGAAAGTACTTTTTATTGGTGGAACGGGCGTTATCAGTGCAGCTTGTTCTGAACTATGCATTAAAAAGGGATTTGAGCTTCATCTACTAAATCGGGGAGAATCCTTCCGGAGAAGTCCAAAGGGCTCCATTCACATCCAGGCTGATATCCACGACAGAGAAGATGTCCGATTGTGTTTAAAAGATCAATCTTACGATGCGGTTGTCGACTGGATTGCCTATGTCCCAGAAGATGTTAAAAGGGATTATGAGTTTTTTAGGGATAAAACATCACAATATATATTTATCAGTTCCGCCTCGGCATATCAGAAACCACCGATGGTTCCACTTATCGAATCACATCCTGTATATAATCCCTTCTGGAGTTACTCAAACAACAAAATTTTGTGTGAAAACTATTTAAGCGAGAAATTCAAAAGAGATGAATTTCCGGTAACCATTGTCCGTCCTTCTCACACCTACGATAGAACCAAGATTCCACTTCATGGTGGATTTACTGCGCTGAATCGCCTTTTAAACGGCAAAAAAATGATAATTCAAGGGGATGGGACTTCTCTTTGGACACTCACCCATCATCGTGATTTTGCGCCCGGATTCGTCGGGCTTTTGGGAAACCAGGAAGCCATTGGCGAAACATATCATATTACCAGTAATGAAGTACTTACCTGGGATCAAATTTGTCTCGAATTAGCTGGTGCCGCCGGCGTTGAGCCGAGCATCATTCATATTCCCTCCGATGTTATTAAGAAATTTGATGAGGAATGGGGAGCAGGTCTATTGGGAGATAAAGCCTATAGTATGGTATTTGATAATAGCAAGATAAAAAAAATCAATCCCGAGTTCGAACCTGTAATTCCATTCCGTGAGGGCGCAAAAGAGATGGTGGATTGGCACATTTCAGAGAAGTCGAGCCAGAAAATTAACTCTCAATTAGATAAAACCATGGATGAAATTATTGCACAATTCGAATCCGTTCTTATAAAGTAATTTATAGATATTTGCCATTCTGTTGGACGCTGGCGCGATTCTTATTTTGTTTAAAGACAATGGTCAAAAATGAATAAACATAATTCATCATAGAAAGTGATTTATCATGCTTGGTGCCATTGCGGGCGATGTGATCGGATCGATATTTGAGTTTATTCCGATGAAGGATTATGATTTTCCTTCTTTTTCAATCCGTAAGTACATTTACGGATGACACTGTTCTAACAGTTGCCACAGCTTTTTCCATTCTAAGGAATGAAGATTATGGCCGTTTGTACAAAAAATTTTGACGTCAATTTCCGGGTGCAGGCTATGGACTCATGTTTTATCACTGGCTTAAAAGCGAAAGTGAACAACCATATAATAGCTGGGGAAATGGATCAGCCATGCGGGTTAGTCCTATCGGATTTGCATATCATAGTGTTGAGGAGGTTTTGAGGGAGGCGAAACGAAGCGCCTCGGTGACGCATAATCATCCTGAGGGTATCAAAGGTGCTCAAGCCACGGCACTGGCCATTTTTCTGGCAAGGAATGGTTCCTCAAAATCAGAAATTCGCGAAGAAATCGCGTCCCGGTTTGGCTATGATTTATCCCGTACACTTGATGAGATTAGGCCTGAATATCAGTTCAATGAATCCTGCCAACAAACCGTCCCCGAATCCATAACTGCCTTCCTTGAATCAAATAATTTTGAAGACGCCATACGAAAGGCGGTTTCGTTAGGTGGAGATAGTGATACACAGGCCTGCATTACCGGCGGGATTGCACAAGCCTACTATAAAAGCATTCCAGAGGAGATTATGAAAAATGTGAATGCAATTTTGCCCGATAGATTTAAGCATACTATTAAAGAATTTAATGACAGATTTCATATCGATCTTTAGTTAGAGCTTGCGATTTTAAAAACAGCTTATTTCAATGAAATATGGCGTTCTTGTATCTGTCTGAAACTTTTTATGAATGAGTGAAAATATTAAAAATTTTGTGAACATTACCGATACAATCATTTTCCATCAACACTTTCATGAAATCGAAACAGACTGTTGTTGAGTTTAATTAGCCTTGATCAGCAAATCTTGTCTCATATTATTTTAGAAATCTTCATTTGTTTCCGTTTTCGGACTGCGGAAGAACCCCAAGCTGTTGAAGCATTCCTAAAGAATCCATCTGTTCCCACTCCCTGGATATTTTGCCATTTTCTATGGTGTGCATGTTAATTCCGGTTACGAAGATTTGCCTGCCAGTTGCCGGAAGGCCATGGAATATTCCCTGGTGAGTAACCTTACCCGACCATCGAATGGCAACACCGTTGCCCTGTGATACCATATTTTTGATTTGAACTTTCCAATCCGGAAATGCCGAGTGTACCATTTGCAGAAATTCCTTCATCGCAGTTCTATCCTTTGCTGGTTGTCCTCCAAGATGATAAGTATAAGTTTTGCTCGTAAGTTCATCAAATGTTTCCATATCAGCGTTATTCCAGACATTCTCGATATACTTTGTAACCAGATTCTTTGCACTATCTTTGTACATTTAAGCTTCCTCCGCCTTTAAGTAAAAAGCTAAAGGTAATGCGGCAATCACTTGACAGCCACAGAAAATTTAGAACAGTGTAATGTTATACAAAAGCGGCCAGGGAAATTATTGCTCAAATCCAGTTACAATACCAGATTTTCTTTGAATTACGCGCTCTCTTCAGAAGCCTTTGCCGTATCAACTACACTTGAATTTATTGGCAGCCAGGTTTTGTCAAAAGTGGCGACGATATTGTTCGCACCGTCGAAAAAACCGAGTACTTTTGCGGTATGTTCGCCGACATTTTGAAGGTCGCGAGGTACAATTTCCGGCACTAACGCGCTTTGAGCTTTAGAAAGTCACCTTTTCTCCTCCCCCACCGCTGATTCTTAGTCATTGCGTCTTTTCGAAAATAACAGACAATGCCCGTTCCAAACGATGATTGACAGGATGATAATCTTTATGTGTTGTCTTGGTTAATTATTTCATGCCACGTAATAGATTTTCCAAAAAAGATATCTAATCTTCTTACCGATTTCAAACCAGAAGTCGTTTTAATGAAAATTTCTCGAATGGATTTTCCAAAAGTCCTTAAAAATCACCTTGATCAACCAAATAATTGCTGAAAAGTAATTTTTAAAAAAATTCTCTCAGCCTATTGGTTAGATTTTTGAATAGCCGTATCTTACGCTAGTCAATTTGACGCCATCTACATGCCCGTTTATTGCTTTAAAATTTTGGAGGACAGTTATGATTACCTTTGATCCCTTGATGATTGAGCGTGAGGACAGACTATTGGGAATTGTCAATAACTACGTTTTTGACGAAATAGATTTACAGATTATCGACCAACTCAAAAGTATGACAAAGGATGAAAGGAAATTTGTTGCTGAGCTTATTGACTTCTTGGTCAAAGAAAAAGTGGAAGTAGTGGCAAAAAATTGGAAATTAAGAAATAGGGGATAGCATTATATCTCGCTCAACAAAATAAAAATTGATAAATTTGGTCTAAACTATCTATGCAGGATTAGAGCGATGAACTTTTTGAAATGCTGACTTAAAAAGTTTTTGATCTATCAACGGTTAAAAATTAGTGTTCACCAATTTTATTATCCACCATCCAATTTGAATCCAGAAAATTAAAAGTTGATAATTAATATTTCACGCTTATTCAAAAAAATTCTGGAATTATTATCACTCCAATCTTATTCAGCCTTTTTAAAGAAAATCCAAATCGCTTCTTCTTCAAATATTATTCTTTTACATATTTGAAAATATGTTGGCAATTCTGATATTCAATCCGATATTTTTCAGATTAGAATTAAAACAGATGATCTTCACGGCCAATAGTGAGATGGAAAAACCAAGACTGGAATCAAAAGACTCCCTAGAAAATATCTTGCAGAGTTTTCAAGCAAAACGTATCGCTGAAACTTACAGAGATTTAGAATCTATTCAAGAATACAATAAGCTCTATCATTTTTTCTTGCTGCACATATACGGTCCACAAGACTTTGGATTTCGGAACGAAAGTATCAAATCGCTTCATCAGAAAATGAGCAGAATATTAAAGGGAGAAATCATCAGGGCAATTGGTAAGGTAATTGAATTGAATGATCTTTCTAAAAAGCTAGATGACAAAATGATATTTCAAATGCAAAATTTGGGGATTAATGAAGAACTGGACATGGAAAAATATAAAATAATTTACCGTAAATGTAATAACTACCAAGAGAGAATAGCGCAAATAAATCTATTGGTAGATTCAGTAAGGGCAATTCACCATATCAGTCAGATGAGATTTATCGGATTTTCATTAAAGGCCGTAAACAAGGCAACACATATCGCCGGATTTGGTAAAATTATGGATTTTTTGGTGGCGGGATATGAGGCCTTTCATCAGGTTAGAAATATTGAGGACTTTGCAAATATTATATTAATGCGAGAAATGGAATTGAATGATATCCTATTCGAGACTTCTCAGCAGAAAAATGTATAGAATGATAGTTGTTTGTATATCCGTTCAAATTTAAGAGTTTTCAATGTTTGGCAACCAAGATAAAAGATATCCCTTATGTCCAAAATTGAAATAAGAGGACTAATATGGAATGATACGCCTTGACAGTAATAACTGGGTATTTAGGCTAAGCCACTTTTTTACCCTGGTACTTTCTGATTAACCGGCTGCGATGTTTAAAAAAATGTCTGGCTTGATTTTGTATCTGCTGCTCAGATTGATGGTGATCGAGTTCCAGGGTTTGCTTGATAAACGAAACAACTCTTCCAAAGTAGAGAGATTTCATAGCTTCTATCAATTCAGGAGAATGACCAAATCGCTCGTAAGCTTCCAAAAGATCATAGACGATTTTTGTCCATAAATCTATTCCGATTGTTATTTTGCCCTCGTTATACATTTTTTCACATTTATTGAAAACCGAGGGAGACAAACATTCTGATAATATTTCACGATTGATACTAAATTCGTATATAGCGGTAGCTTTCATCCCTTTATAATCCACACTTAGACTTTGCGGTTTTGATAATTCCACCTTCCCAAACAGAGGTAAATCGGACAGATCTTTATTTTTATACCACTTCTCTCTGTTTTCAAGCAATGTTGTGAATAGGGTCCCGACGACCTGAGTAAACATAGGACCCAATTTTGGAGCGCTGGGCTTATGAATTTTCGCACCTAACCCCACCTGACAAATATCAAAATCTCCAACTATGGCGTTCAAAGTCAGGAAAATATCGATGCCGTACTGGCGTGTTGTTTGATGCCAATTCTGATCGAGAAAGTATTTTACTAGAGAAGCAGACATCGCAAAATCACCACCTATTGGTTGACGGATGTCTTTACCCAATAATCCGTACAGTAGCGGATAACAGATGTTGTTGGTTATGGTCCCATCATACTCATTTCGGGAATATAGAGGAGTTACAAAATCGAAGGCATTTTCGAGTACTGGAGTTGCTAAATCCCTTATCCATTCACCTGTGATGCTTTTTAAGTCAGCATCAACTACTACAATCGTTTCTGCTCCCAATTTGCTGGATTCAACAAACAAATTGTAGAAATTATTTCCTTTACCTTTTACGCCTGTAGGTGTAGAAATATAGATCTTGGGAACCTCACTACTGGTATTTAAAAAAGCGCTGCGGGTATTATCCGGCGAATTGTTGTCGACATTTATGATGACGGCATTTTTATCCGGAAAATATTTTTGTAATCCTTCATTACACCTTTCTACCACAAATGCAATATTGTCCGCCTCACAGTAAGAAGGAATACCTATAACAAAATCGGCGGTTTTAATTTGGCTGGGATTAATTTTTTCTGATTGAAATCCATTTAATTTCGGCTTAACCTCCATGTTAAGCATCATTTCTCCTTTCCATATTCTATTTTCTTATTTCATAAAATGGTATATTCAATGACATCCAGAATCATCATTTTATACATTTTGATTTTGATACCAATAATCGAACAGTTTTAAAAATTCGTTTTGACGCATATCAAAATTTTATTAACAAAAATGATAATAGATTTTCGACCCCACTGAATAGACAACGATTTCAATTATATAATCAATTTTTTCATTCTCGATTTAATGAACGTTTTGTTAAATATTAGAAGTTAAAAATGAAATTTTTTCGCACTTTTTAAGATCTTAGATTAAGAGGACGAATACAGAAAAGTTCAAACTCTTAATAATTCTCTCCTTCAATTAGTAATCAGTGTAGAATTCTTTGTTGCTTTATTGTTGTAACTTTAGAGAATTATAACTAATTTTTACCAAAGTAATTCGAGGATATGATGAAATTTGCTACTTTTACCACTGAAGTTTCCGCTGATAATTCCATTCAAATTCCACCAGATGTAATTGATAAATTATTTCTCGAGTCTGGGGATAGGGTTGAAATTTCTGTCAAAAAAGTTAAGTCGAAGAGATTGGATATGTTATTAGCAGAAAATCCGCTCTATAAATTGCTTAGAATTTCGAAAGAATAGTCTCATGATAAAGTTCAGAAAGATATTTATCGATCAAACAGGATGGTATGCACTATTAGATAAAAATTCGCCGAAACATTTACCACTTACGAATCATTTTGCACTCTCTTTAAAAAAGAATACCCGTATCTTCACCAGCAACGTTGCCATTGGCGAGGCTTATAGCATAATAAAGGAAAAATTGGGTGCTGATCTGGCAAATCAGTTCAATGAGATTATTGAGAATGCAAACCTTGGAAATCACCTCCGTATTTTATGGATTGGTCGACGAACCCAACGTGAAGCGATGAGATTGATGCGCAAATATGGAGAAAGCAATCTCTCTCTTTTTGATTTTGCGCATAGTGTGTTTATGGAGAAGAGAAATATCCAAAAAATTTTAACTACAAAAACCGAATTTACAGAACTGGGATATGAAGTTCCGACTGAATAATAATCAGTACTGATGTGATTTGATTATGAAATAATAGTGTTTGATCTCATTATTGGTTAATGCTGCCACCAATTGTTCTACAAGATACGACCCTATGCTAGAACTTCGCTCCGTCAATTAAAAATTCTATACATTTTAATCTCTATGTGAGTTAAAAATACACTTATTTGTGAGGATGTGGCATGATACAAAAACAAAACATTTTAATTCTCGGTGGGAATGAATATTCGAGCGCCATAGCAATTACACTATTTAAGTGCGGTTTTAGACCAATGCTTTATCTGCAAAATGATGATGCTTATTTGCAGCATCATTTATGTCTGGGAGATGCGATTCATCATGGTGGAAAAGTCATTAGCGGGGTGGAAAGTTCAATTCTTTCGGAGGATCTACTGAGTAAATTTAAGGAAATGAATTTTCCGCAGCAACAAATATCAGCAATTAAATATTTGCAGAATGACAAAAAAATTCCTGTAATCAGTCAAATTAATTTCAATGATATTATTGAATTACTAAATCCAGGCATAATCGTTTTGACAGAACACAAAAATATAGACAATTTTGCAGTGGACAAGGCAAAGTTGATTATTGGTCTCTATCCTTTACATATTCCCGGCAAGGATTGTCATTTCTCAATCGAAAGTCGATTAAATTATTCCATTGGAATGAACTATTCCACTGAGTCTGAAATCCACAATAAGTATGAGATTGACACCCATTTTTTTAAGAATCCTCTTTCCGAATGTTACACGCCAATAGAGGGGCTTTGGATATCCTTGAAAAAAATAGGGCAAAAAATCAGGTATAACGAACCATTGGGAAAGGTAAATGACATCGAGATTAGATCCCCATATGACGGACAAATATGGGGATTATCCCGAAGCGGGAAATTTGTGGCTCCGAAAAGTCCGGTCGCTTTAATATATGAAGCCTTACCAACACTTGACTATAAAGAATATAGCTTTCGTCATCGAATTATTGCAGGTGCGGCATTGGAACTTATTCTTCAATATGATTAAGTAGTTTGTTATCCTCATTAAGAAACATCAATCAAAGCCTAATAAACACCAAATTTGGATTTTCGCCTTTCCTTTGAATGTTGCTATTTCTACAGCCCTAACTGAAATTAACCTGATTAATGATGAGAACTACCGAAAAAAAGTCTCCTAAAATACCTCAGCAGCCCGGGGTAAGCATATCTTTGTGAGCTTAATTTTTAATTATCCGAGGTCAAAATGAATAAAATGATAGCCCTTCTTTTTCAAATCGGATATTAAATCATCCAGTTTGAAGTAAAATTTATCTACCCGATCCGTGTGTGTTCCGATATGGAATAATAAAATAAAACCATTCAAGCCCGAATCCGAATTAGATTCGTAATCCAGTATGTTTCGGTAAATCTTTTCACTGCTCAGATATTTTTTTCCCATGTTGGGTATCGTGTAATCCGCATTGGAACTTGTACCAGGAGTGAAATTGATTAGAACCAGACCCAGTTCTTTTGTCCATTCACTTATGGTGGCATTGTACCACTCATACGGTGGAAGGAATAAGCGAGCATTCTTTTTTAAAATTCCAAATTTTGCCATTTCCTGGTAATTATTTCTCAAATCCTCAATAAATTCAGTTTTGCTAACAAGAAGCGAATCGCTTTTCTGCCAAGATGCATAGAGCAAATGTTTATCCGAGTGAGCTCCCAAGTAGTGTCCGTCTTTTTTCAGTTTCATTATTAATTTTCTATTGGTTTGATTGCGGTAAAAATCCCCGGTAAAGAAAAAGTGCGCAGGGATCTTCTGATTTTTCAATACTTCTCTGATATACTCTCCCCCATCATTATAATCCCCACCTGTAAAAACCAGATAAATACTCTTTGATGAACTATCTCCCCTTACGATTGCACCATCTGTCAATGTAAATCCTGGAAAGTCAGTATTTTTGCTTGCAAGAGAAGAAAAATAATAGGATAAACTAGCAGTACCATCCATGGTGGGTTCATTGGTTGAATAATCTCCGTAGTCATCGTGATAAACACACAGCTCAGATTGGAACTCCGCGTATTCATCTTCGTTGACTATTCTCAATCCTCTTAATCGCTTGAAGATAGAAGTATAAACAGGCCCATCAACAAGACCACCATCAATCTCGAACTTGAAAACTGCCGAAAATGCCGAGTGTGGATCAACTGGTGTGTCGCCCTCCTTCGGCAAACCAACTATCATACTTGTTCCCCATGGATTGCAGCCGAACAACCAATCACGGAGTGAGGCTTCCATTTCGAGATAACTGGTATCTTGCGTGAGGTTCCTATATAATCTGAGCTGCGTTAGGGTGGCAGCCACTAAATTATTTGAACACCAGACAAAAGGGATACCCATATAAAATGCATTATCTTTTCCTCTCTGGTGTATAGCTTCAATCCCTCTTTTTAAAAATTTGGTAAATTTTTCCTTTTCTGTACTATCTGATGATTGAGCAATCTCATAATGTCCTAAGTTTACAAATGGGTACCATTGATAATGTCTGGCTGTATTTAGCACCATCCATGGAGTTACCGCTTCAAGTTCACCCCAATAAACAGCCTCCGATAAAAATTTGCGATCCCTAGAGTGTAAATATAACTGGATTGCGGCAAGCTCCATGTCATCAACATAGTTATCTTCTTCATAAAAATATGGTGCACGGTTACTTGCTGTTTGACACACACCTAAATCAGTATTGGCAAATCTGTAGGCTTGGTAAGCCTTATGAGAAATTCTTTCACAAAATTCCGAATAATATTGACTCAACAATTTCGCACCAAGTGCAAATGCGGCAGCGTATTTTGCGGCAGTAGATGAAACACCGGTTGAGCGATTTTTGTATTTGCCCAATCCTTGTGGTTTTCCTGTAACAAAATAGACCGGTCGCTCCCTCCCCTTTCCATAACTCACGGAATCTAGAGTAGGAAGAGTAAACTTTGTATGATCTCTGTCGTCGGCGATCTGGTTGAACATGATACCATATTCTGGATTCATCTTATCAAGCCAATCCAGTCCCCATTTCGCTTCATCCAATATATCGGGAATCCCGTTGGGGCTTGGACCACCGTTTTTGTCGTAATGATCAGAAAATGAATTCGGATTTTCTTTGTAAGCAAATAACATTTGATAAGTGGCATTTGCTGAGGTGGTAACATATTGCAGATAATCCGATGCATCATGCCAGCCCCCAGTAACATCAATGTGAATCGAGTCGCGGTCCGGATAGTCTACGATAAAACCATCCTGGGTATGGCAGGAATCCTGTAAAAACGGGTTATAACCACATCTTTGTTGCCGCATATATTTCAGAACAAAATCCGCTGCACCGTTATAAACATTTGCCGCTATGAAAAAATTGGGTGATCGTATTTTGCCTGATTTTATAAAGAATGTTCCGCATTCACTAAATTCTGAAAAATCGAGCCGGAATGTATTCTTGAAGCACGCATAGGAATTATACTTTTTGATATTCTTGCTTTCAAAGACGACTTGGTCAGAAAGAACATCCACAATTTGAAAGGAGTGAGCAGAAATATCTTCTTTACTCCCGAGTACCGCTACCTTCACAGACTCTGGCGTGTAACCTAGCTGGTTAATTCTTATCCAGATTTTCTGTGCGACTGAATTCATACCCAACATAATAATAAAAATAAAAGCAAAGAAAGCTCTTACCATAATAACATCCTAAATTTTGTGTCTCAAGAGACCACTATGGGTTTTTCCTCATCCAATATAGTACTAATACTATTTCCATGTTATAATTTAAAGATTGGTCAGACAGTGGGGCATAATAATTTTTTTGAAAATCAATATTCATAATTCTTAAAATCTACCACTCCAGTTTTGAATATTCAATGCTGAGACTGCTTTAAGCCTGAAAGTCCTGCTTGCTGAAGTGATGATTGGAATGAATTTAAGTAAATCAAAGTTCCAATTCTACAAACATTAAAATCTATTTTGATGCAGATTATATCGTGTAAATTATCCATTCGGAATAAATTTGGCCTGCGAGCTACGTTAGTAATGATGCGTCTCTGAAGTTGTGAAGGACTAGACTATTGATCTTCACATTATAAATGGAAATATTGTATAATATAATCCAGATTAGTGAATCTATGATGTGACTATTCTTAATTCAATCAACAAACAAATGCTCATCTTTATGCCAATTTGTAACCGGGCAACCAGGTATATATAAATAAAAAGAACCAGGTAAGAAAACCTGGTTCTCGCCCATTTATTATAGGAAGGAAACTCATCTGGAGTCTTGTTACCAAATCCTTTTTGCTAACTAATTCCAATTGATGAGTATTTAATTGGGGGTAAATAAAATTAGTCTTGTTAAAACTCTTTATTGTGATCCAGATCACGTTAACTTCATTCGGAAAGTTAAAAATCTCCATCTATTTGAAAGATAATATTGAATTTGTCCTTCAAAATGAAATCTCCTCTATTGTAAATCCTTCCAGGTCTACAAGAGTCTTCCCATATATTATTGAATACTAAATTTTATATGAAGACTGTAAGTCAAACAAATTGTGACCTTTAGTTGTAGAAACTCGACCAATTTTATAGGCTGCAAAATTTGCTTAATTCAATCATTAATGATATATTTTGCTCAACTTAACTCTTTGCCCATTAAATCGATTCCGGGGTAAACAATTGCACTTGACTAAGCCATTTAACAATTCATTTATCCATAGTACAAAAACACTAATAGAGTATTATGATAAGAACTTCTGGGGTGTGGATAAAGTTGAATTACTTCATGAGTTAGAAAGACGATATAAAAAAATTTCGAGAATGCGAAAAAAAAGATATATGAAGTTGGATGGGCAAATTTTGAAAATCAAAGACCTTTCTGATTCGGAATTAGCGGTTTTATTTGACCTGAATTATACCCTGGTAAGACTAAATTCGATGATAAATCAACTAAAAAAATGAGGAGTGGGGTGAAGAGGTTAATGCTGTTAATAATTAATCATTTATTAAAGGTCTTTTCTTTACAAACATTGAATACCATTTCTATTTTTTTAATACCGACAGAATCGGGTTTTAATATCTATAACTCAAAGGGCGAACTATTACTTCAACTAACACGGTCAAATACCGATAGCCTAAGCCTGGAAAATTTAAGATATATTTATGAGATAGTCAAAGAGGGCGAGATCATAACCACCGGATAACGCTGAGAAGAGGTTCACTGAGATAGTCCATCTTATGCAAAGCTGAGAGTAACTTCAATCGAGTAAGATTACTTCTTTCTGATACCAACTCCCCAAATAAAATCCCGGAATGTCACTCGCTCTCTTTTTCTATTATAACCATCAAAAACCTTAGGATCTTCTTTAATTCACAGATTTTTTAATAGAACTACCATTCCGTATTTTTCAATTCTGAACATTGAGGAAGACGCACCAACCTTTGATTTAATTTAATTATAGTTTACGGTAATGTTGCTATTAAATTCCTGAAATCGGTTTCGGTGTGAGCACGAAGAGTTTCTGTGCGTACATTGCCTAAAGAGCCAATAGCCAATGCCAACTTGGATGCTGTCTCGTCGTTGGGTACTTCTGCAATAATTACAATGTCGTATCTTCCCTGGACAAGGAAAAAATCCTTTATTTCAGCCCCCATTTCCCGAAAAAAGCTCTTGGCGGAGTCAAGACGTTTGGGGCTTTCCTTAATACTCTCAATGCCTTTTTGTGTATAGTTTGCAAGAATAATATATGTGGACATAACACCACCCCCTAATCTGTTAGTTATGGTGCGTCCCTCAATGACTGTGGTAGCTGCTGTAAACTTAGTTCATTTTTTGGAGTAGTACAATGAATATCTGGTATCGATAGATTTTTTTATTTGAAGGGTGCGGCTGGGGAAGTATTTTCAAAATCAAATGAAGTCGAAATACCTCCTTTGTTATTGAATAAACAAAAAATTTCAGCCGTACTGCAATTTGTCCATAAGAGAAAAAAATGGCTTAACAACTTGAGATTTAATTCGCAGGTTCAGTAACAGACCCTGATTTTCGAACCAACAGATATGAGGAGATATTTGTAAAGAACTATTCCTGATTTCAGAGTGACAGGATGTCTTCTAGAACAAAATCTTGGATGAAAACGCAAATGATTATAAAAATGAAGACCTTCAACTTGCCACAATTTAATGATATTTTTTATAAAGGTCACAGTTCGATATTTTCAGTAGGCTATCTTACATAGAAAAGAAATGTTGATTCGCTAAATAGTCTTATGTGGACAAAAAGTAAGTAGTAGCGCGTACGGGATTCGAACCCGTGTTACCGGCGTGAGAGGCCGGCGTCCTAAACCTCTAGACGAACGCGCCATATTTAATCTGCTGGAAGAAATCAATATAAATCTTTTATTATTGAAAATTTGCGAAAAGTAAAATTTCAGTTTAGTAAAAATAAAATATAATATATTTGAAAGAGGATTACTCCTAAAAAATATTAAAAATATCACCTCAATTTTCGCCCATTACTAGACTCCCTGGCAACTGGATTAATTTGCTTCTAACATCATTCCTTAATTTACAATTCGATTTGAAAAGAAGTACTACAATTAGAAGATGAATGAATCTTTTAGCAATAGCTTCATGAAGTATATCATTAATTAGCAGGAAAGCAGGTGAATAAAATGCAAGCAGGATCTCGACGACAAATTGAATATCCAAAATTTTCCAATTTGTATTCACTGAATTTTTTAAAATTTTATCAGAAACAAAATGACCTTTTTTTGACGAGATGCGACTTATATAGTTGAGACCAGTATTATACTTGTACTTTTCTTGGAGAATTGATATGGCACTTGAAAGGATTAGACCGATTATTTTTAAAGGTCAAATCATAGATAGAGGAATCATTTTAGGAAAGCATAGTCTTAATTGTCTATTTAAAACGAAAAATTCACCGACCTGGGCAAGAAACGGAAAACTCGTATCAGTCTTAAGCCCGCATAAGAAAGATAAACTTATCTATATTCCTGCCAATGAATTAAAACCAGAGACAATTCTTACCATTAATAAAGGGGTGTTAAGGTACAAGGTAAAAATAAATAAGATTGCCGATAACTCGGTAGATCTTGATTTGCTCCACGATTTTCCCGAGGAAGAATCAGAAATTCAAACATCCACATCATAATCCTTATAATAATTACACCCTCTAGTGAATTGCCCTCAGCGCAATTCCAAATCACTATGTGGAATTCATAGGTAAAATATTTTACTCAAATATGAGAAATTTTTGCTAATAAAATGGCCACTCACCACAAACTTGTTTTTTATGATCATGATTAAGATGCGTGGGGTATTTGAATAGAACTTCTATCCCCTCTCCTTCTTTAAGTATATTTTGATTCATAGGGTCTGAAGATTGAAATTTGAAAACGCAAAATAAAGAAATTCTTACCAGTGATCATGGGAATGTCTTTGATTTCTACAATTCTTTGCTTTGGCTTTCCCCTTTCCTAGTACCAGTCATCACACCATATTCAGGAATATTACTATCAGATTTTTTTGGGCGTAGTCAACTTATCCTTGTCATACAATAAGAAGTTTTGATATTGTGGTGGTTATCAGGAAAAAATTATGAAATATCTATTTGCTTGAGATAATTAGTCGCAGATTTATGATGATTGGCAAAACCATATCAGATTATAAAATCCTCGAAATGCTCGGTGAAGGCGGAATGGGAGTCGTCTACAAAGCGGAAAATACCGCCTACCAGAAATGGATGCGACGAGAAATTACATGAAAAAAAACCAGGAAGAATTTGAGAGCACAGATTCAAATACGACTAATATGGAATGAAGAATCAGAGAATTGAAGAGACAAATGAGCCTATGCACTCAATCCGAGGTACGAAAATCAGTATGGAGTTTAATCCTCAGTCATTCCTCTTATTTGAAAAATTAATTGTTGTGGTAATCATACAAGATACTCTGCAAAAATAGTTTTGCCAATCATAACTCAGGTTTTTGTGCAAACATCCTCGGCTGTATTTTTTTAATCGTCTTAACGAGGCTAAACAACTTCTCTATGGTAATGGTATAAACACCAAAAGAACTTTCCACTTTTCCCCGCACGATGAAAAGCGTTTCCCAATTCAGCAGGTCGGCATATTCCCTAAACGAATTGGGGAACATCACACATTCGTAAATATCAGTCTCATCCTCAAAGGTTACAAATTCCATAGGCTCCTGTTTGCGGGTAGAGGTTAGCTTGCGGGTTATCAACACTCCCGCAAGATTGATGGTTTTACCTTCATACTTCGGAATATTCCTGGCTTTTTTGACGTGTCCGTCGAGAATTGAGAGAAATTTCTGCAAAGGATGCTGCGAAACCGGAAATCCGAAAGACTCCAATTCCATCTTCAATTTTTCTTCGGGGCTTAACTGATTCTGAGGAAAGTTCGGATACCCTCTTTCATCTGTCTTTTGCCGTCCCTCATCTCCCGTCTTTTCATCCGACAAATAGGCACAGGCCACCCGCAATGCGATTTCTTGGTAGGTTAGTTCCGGCTCCAGTTCCGCAAAGCAGCCTGCTTTTGTAAGTGCCATTGCGTCGGCAAAATCGATATCCACCCGGAAAAAGAAATCCTCCAGCGATTGAAAGGCACCGGATTCCCGCGCTTCCAAAATTTTTTCCGCCGCCTTTTCCTGCAGTCCCTTAATCGCCATAAAACCCATCCTGATCTTATTCTTTCTTCCCTTATATCCGGTGTCACCCAGGTTAATATCCGGGGTCAATATTTGAATACCGCATCGCCGCGCCTCACTGACGTAAGCATAGGTTGAGTAAAAGCCGCCCTGGTTGGTGATGACCGAGGCGAGAAATTCCGCCGGAAAATGCGCCTTGAGATAGGCGCAGGTAAATGACAACATGGCGTACGATGCGGAGTGTGGTTTGCAGAAGGAATATCCCGAGAATGACTCGATCATATTCCACAGTTTTGTGGTCAATTCTCTGGAATAGCCCCGCTTTATTGCCTCGGTAATAAATTTTCGTTTCCATTTGGGCACTTTAAATATCAGGGAAGGTTTGGAAATCACTTTGCGCAGGTAATCTGATTCCCAGTAGCCAAATCCTGAAATATCCCGCGCAACTCGGGAAACCTGTTCCTCATACACCATGATCCCGTAACTTTCCAGCAGACATTTCAGATCGGGATGCAAGAGCTTCCAGGGCTTTCCATGTATCCGTTCCAGCATCAGATCGATGTAACGATTGGCTGCGGGACGAATGATCGAGGAATAAATTACCACATGTTCAAAATCAACCACACCGGATTTTCTCAGCAGCAAACGGGTCGCGGGGCTCTCTATGTAAAATACCCCGATGGTTCTCCCGGATTTCAGGATCCGTTCGGTTTTAGGATCGCCGACCGGCTGGATACGGTGGTAGTCCGTGTATTGGTTATTATCTAATTTAATTTGGCGCAAGGTATCCCGGACCACAGCAAGAGATCGATTCCCCAGCAAGTCGATCTTCAAAAGACCGGAATCTTCTACCTGGTCTTTTTCCCATTCCACGATTTGCACACCCTTCGGCGCCATGAGGACCGGAACGTATTTGCGGATGTCATCCGGTACTATCACCACCCCGCCGGGATGTACAGAAGAATAGCGGAATACCCCCATTATCTTTTCGCTCTGTTTAATAACCTCCACCAATGCATCATTCAAATCAAGATTCTTGAATCGATTGTCGCTGTTTATCCATTCCATTAGGTCGGTCCTTCCCTTGAAGTAGCCGATCCGCTTGGTAATCGCCATAATCTCTTCATTGGAGAATCCGTACACTTTTGCCACTTCCCTTACGGCAGAGCGGGGCTGCAGAAACACCTGATTGGAGACCATGGCAGTGCGTTCTTTGCCGTATTTTTCAAACACGTATTTAAGAATGTCATCCCGTTCGTCCCAGGGGAAATCGATATCGATATCGGGCATGTCGGTCCGTTCTGGATGAATAAACCGCTCGAACTGCAAATTGTATTTGATAGGATCTACCTGGGTGATATACAAACAGTAACTCACCACCGAAGCAGCACCCGAGCCCCTGCCGATGGTTGCAGGGGTCTGCTTTACGATATCCGCCACAATCAGAAAATAAGGGGCATATCCTTTTTGAGTAATGACGGAAAGCTCGTACTCAATGCGTTGTTTAATTGCCTGAGTCATTTCCGGATAGCGGACTCTTGCGCCCTCGTAAACCTGCGCTCGAAGCTTCTGGTTCGCCCGGTGGGTATCTTTGAGCGACATTTCGGGAAAGATGGTATTTATATAATTCCAGTCGGTTTTGCAGCGCTCCGCCAGGTACTGCGAATTGTTGATCGCATCCACACTGTTGGGGAAGAAGGCGATCATCTCTTTTTCGGTGCGAAAATAATGCCGCTCATCTATAAAATCGTTTGGAGTTAATTGGGACAGGGTGGAATTTTTGTCAATAGCACGCAGAATTTTATGCGTGGCGGCATCTTCCGGCTTCAGGAAGTACGCATCGCTGGTTGCAACCATCTCCAGTCCGAATTTCCGCGCTAGCCTGTGACTTTGCCGCTCCTCAACTCCTGGCCGCAGTTCCACAAAAAGATGCGAAGCAGGAATGATCGCAGATAATTTTGCTAAAGTTTTTTCATGATGGGCCAGAACAAAAAGCTCCTTCGAGTGGGAATGAAACAGATTGCAAATGTTCATGGAGGGATCATCATGCACCCGTGACAAAATAAAACAGATGTTTTCATAACCTTTCTGCGTCTCAGCCAGAAGAATTGCTTCGTTCGTTTCGGTAATGAGGTTGGTCGCTGCGATAGGCAAAATATCCTGCTCGCGTGCCGTTTGCACAAAGCGGATAAATCCCCACAAACCGTTCACTTCGGTCAATGCCAGATGGCTCATCCGGTATTTTTTTGCCTGTGCGGCGAGTTCATCCGGCGCCGCCGTACCGCTCATTTTGGAATAGATTGAGTGAACATTGAGATGCGAAAACATGCTGAAACAACCATTCGATAATTCTTCATGATTTCCCGACCCGTCGGGACTCACAATGAAGAACTTAATTTCATTTTGTCCCCGCAGGAGGTCTCCCGACCTTTCGGGAGATTCCTGGGAATTAAATTTATTGCCCCAAATTTTAACTCGGTCAAGAAAACTCACCCCTAGATCGCTCTACGAGGTCGTTCTTAGAATCTAGGATTCGTCAAAATCGCAGATAGACCCTCCCGAGAAGAGACTTAAGCGCCAAGTCAAGTACGAATTATCCGTCGGAGTCCTCTACGAGAGACTTTAGCGGGGGTAACAGAGATTACCCTAAACCAGCGCTGCCGCCGAGTGAATACTCGATTCACCGAATTTGGCCCGAATTTTATCGATTGTTTTTGAAAGCGCATTATGGGCCAATTGCCGCTCATCGAACAAATCCAGTTGCTGTGAAACGCTTTGCAAATCCGTTGCATCAACCAAAACCGAGCGGATGCGGTTTCGGCGGTAATTTGCTCTGGTGAACAGGTTCAGACATAAATCTGTCACGGATTTATCATCATTGCGGTTGAGCGACCCTTTACTCGAATTTCTGAACCCGTCCGAATAATGGATTTCTACACAAATTGAACGGGAAATTTGCTTCCTGCTGCGCAGCTCAAATCCGATTTGCTCTGCCAGCAATTGCACCACTGCCTCCAGTACGGTCAGATCATTGGTATCTGTGCCCAGGATTTTCTGTTTGACGATATGCGGTTTGGACAGCGGCGGAACCACCGCCGAAAAATCTTTTCCGTGTGCCTGCAGATCAACCTGCCGGAAAAATTTTCCAAATAACACCGTTGCGGTTTCGGGGTGGCTGAGTATCTGCTGAATATCTTTAATCCGCTTAAGAAACACAAACTCCACAATGCGCTTTACCATTTTTTCTTTTACCACCGGCAATATCTGCGAATACAGCGGCGCGATGAATTGCGACTCGCTGCCGATGTCGACCTCATAAATAGGTTCCGGTACTGCCAACGTGCTGATAGAACTGACCAGCTTATTCCCGCTGATGCCCAAAGCGCTGTTTAACCGGATATTATCCTGAATACCTCTCAGAATGAGGTTTCCGGCTTCTTTATTGGTGCGATAAATATTGTGCATGCCGGTCATATCCATAAAAAACTGTCCATAATAAGTTGGTTCAACCAAAGGAGAATAGGAAGAAATCATATGATAAAGATGTTGGTTCATGCTTAAGTACAGCCGTTGATTGAAGGGCAGTAACAACACACTATGACTCATTTTCCGCACTAAGGATACCTTCATCCCCCTCTCCAAACCTTCCTGTCGGGCCTCATCAGAAAGGCTGACGATTGTTCCAGTCTGATGATTAGACGAAATAATGGCAATAGCACGGGTTCGAAGATGAGAGTCGCTGAGCCGTTCCGACTGTACTAAAAAATTCCTGAACCGGATATGAAAAATTGATCTTTGCATGACACGTATAATTTAAAAAATAGTGAACATAAGTTCAATAGTTTTATTTTAAAAAATGACATGTATGTGAAATTTATTTGAGACTGATGCGAGCAGGAATTAATGGATGATATTATTCAGGCTCAATCTCAAGCATTTCCCTTATCATAAAAGCATTGACGACAGCTTTAGCGTGGGGATGATTGTTGAAAATTACGTAAAGAGTGTGGCTTATTTTGAGAATATGTGCTATCCTTACTTTCCATTCCTCCAACTCTGCTTTAGAATAAAGATAGTTGTAACGGGTGGTGTTGGTGCCTTTCCACCAATCCTTTGCATTGCGTCCGTGAAATCGAATATAGCCCAATTTAGAAGTAACATTCTGCTGCGGTGGTAATAGTCCGCGCAAACGGGGCTCATCCACATTGACAAAGCCTATTTCATTTCCCCGCAGAAACTCAGAAGTTTCCGCACGGCTCCAGGTCCTGTTCCGAAACTCCACGAATAGAGGATGCGTTCCGCAGAGCTCTTTGGTTTTCAACAGGTATTCACGGTTTTGGGGGGTGTTCTTAAAGGAATAGGGAAATTGCGCCAGAAACCCGGAGAATTTCTTTGCATCTGCGAGCGGTTGAACTGCTTTTCTCAAATCCTGCATGGCTTCAGCGTAGTCCTGTCTTTTATGGGTTGTTTCCTGGTGAGTCTTTACGATAAATTCAAATCCCGGCGGTGTTTTCTCAGCCCACTTCTCACAGACAGACGGTCCAGGGATACCGTAATAGGTTGAATTAATCTCAACGGTATCAAAATGTTGAGCATAATATTCGAGCATTTTATCCTTTGCTATTTTCTCCGGATAAAAATGTCTCTTCCAATCGTCATAGCTGTAGCCGGATGTACCTATCCTTATTTTCATATTTACCCGCGCTCGAGGTTTTCCTGATTCCCAGTTAAGATTACGGGAAATTAACGAAAATTGCAATCAAATCCTCTATCCTAGTCACCAAAAAGATACTCGTAAGAACGAGGCTAGATCCATGTTAGAATTGCTATTCTTAACTCGAGATTGAGATCCACTATAAATATCCTGGAACAGAATCAATAGAATGAAACCGGCAAATTATCACAGGTGAAGGAGAAATGGTATAGAAATTTTGAGATGACGCTACCATAAAAAGCAAAATGATAATTCCTGGCTTGTTGAAGTCCATGAATCATTTGCGAGATTACTGCAAATTCGATAGTGCCGGTTCAAGGACGTTCAGGATTATCCGGGTAAGTGGCTCAAATCGAGTTGAGTATGCCTATGGACATTATTCTATTTCTGCATATTCTCTGTTACGCTTGTTTTGATCCCTCCCACCTCTCAGGACTATTTTTGGGTATGGCTTTCGTAAGACTTTCACAGTAAACACCCTCGTTAAAATCTTAAGAGAGCTTGTCAATTGTATCCAGCATGGAGCATTTACTGAATATGCCGGGAGATTTTCCAATGGGTATGCATAACTGGGTTGCTTTTTGTCCATGTAGGGTTGGCATTGTTGCCATAAAACCAAACAAATTTAGCAGATTTATTCGAAATCTCTGACTGGAAAAAAGAACTGCATCGAAAAGTTAGTGTTCAATCGCCGATAGCCTGAGGCTTGAAACGCAGCAGTATCTTCATGATGTTTTGAGAGAAAGATACGAACTCAATATTGACAATGAAATATTTCCGACCGTCTTAAATAATAATGAATTCTTTACTCATCAAAACAGTTGCGGATGATTGAAGTAAATTCTCTGGCCTCCTGAGAATCGGAATTCAATTTATTTTTCGGCAAAATCAATTCCAATAAATCAGAAGCATCTTCCCATATTTCTAACCAATTAAACATCTTCATAGTCTGGCGATACTTTTCTGCATCATCAAAAAATATCGTTTCAATTATCCATTCCTTTTGCTTTGATGGGATGAGTGAATCCATATCACGATGTTCAAGAAATTTCTTATGATCACTTTTCCTGGAAACACCTACTTTTTTCTCGTTTTGTGTTTCAAGTGTAGGAACCTCATTAGTATTATTTTTGTCAGAGTCTCTCATAATGTGACTTCCTAATTTTTATTTCCAATTTTAATTCTCGATTAGTTCTCTTTTAATAATTTTTAGTAATAAAACCGTAAACAAATCATCGATTAGGTGGAAAAAAAATGAACCTAAAATTTATGTCTTTTCTCATTATTCTTTTACTAACCTTCAACCCCTTGAGTAATTTCCCGGACTGGCAGTGACTGAGACTCAATAAAGAGGAGACGACCGATTGGGAATTAAATCTGCAGGACACATAAAAATTCTGTTCGGTGAAGTTTCATAATATCAATTTTGAACGGATGAGCTCCAAAAATTTAAGATACTGATAACCAGACATTAGTACTACTCGTCATTACCGATTAAGAAAAGTTTTGAAGCCAAACAGTTCAATTCAAAAATAGTAAAATAGAACTATTAAGACTCGCATTCACATCTCTTCAATATTTTCAATTTCAATTAGATTCACCTAAAAACTACCAATAAGCTTGACAATTTTCTTTAGTCATAAGTCTGAATCCTAAAGAGGCCATAACTGATCATAGTATCACAATTGAAATGAGAATGCCATTCATTAAAGAAATTAGCAGAGTTCAAAACTGTCCGATTAATGGGGACAGAAGCGGTTCTACTCTCGCTATTTAATCTAAAGATTTCTAGATTACCAATGATTATGCCTTGACCTTAAAATAATATATCCTTACAATTTTATGCATATTGGCTGCCAATCAATTTCTTTCGAAAAATGCCCCGCTAATTCTGAAGTTGTACTATTGATATGGAACACTCCTCCTTTTTAAGATTCATTCGCGAGTAAAATATCTCTTTTCCATTTATTATAGCTTTTATCAAAGAATGGAGTCGGTAATGGTCGGGCCAAATCAGATCCGAATAATGTGGGAATTATTGGAGGCGCTTAACTCCAACAATTGGAAGAAATTCAGTCAGCATATGGCTCCTGATACAGTATACAACGAGGTGGGCACTCAAAGGCGGATAAAAGGAATAGGCCATATAATTGCGGCGCTTCACAGCTGGAATAAAGCAATGCCAGATGCCAGGGGTTCCATGGGCAACATCATTGCCGGTCATAACTTTGTCACAGTGGAGGTCATATGGAAAGTAACACACACTGGTACAGTCATTACCGCAACCGGAATGATTCCTGCTCCAGGCAAAAGCCATACAACACCTAGCGGACGGATTTTACGATTCGAGGACAATAAGGTTAAAGAAAGTCGTCATTATTTTGATATGATTATATTTCTAACCCAAATTGGTGCCAGGCTAAAATAGAAGCTGTGTCTGTCCTACCATTAGTAACTTACTCTTAATAATAAGTCAATTATTCTGCATTCGTATAGGTGACATGGAGATTGGATTGATGAAATATGAGTCATCAGTTGTAAAAATCGTTAAATACTATGGTTAGAAAAATAATATGTTATACTGCGCTAATAAATAAGTTTTCTTAAATCATAGCCTTATATTTTCTTCCAGCTTAGTATTAATCGTCCCAAAAATTTTTGAGTGTGAATGCATGCCTTGTATCTCTTTATTTGCCCATTGTGCTTTTTTGGGGCGCATTAAAACATTCAGGAAAAGTGGCAAATAATCTATAAAGATGGATAGTAGAGAAAATACTCTTTGAGCCAATTTCGGAAATTTAGAAGTTAAGGGACGCAACCATTTGGTAAATTTATTCAACCTTAAACTACGGTAAATTAGTAACCAGGTTCCTAAATTCGGTTTCGGTGTATGCTCGCATCGTTTCCGTGCGGACATTGCCTAACGAACTGATAGCAAGAGATAGTTTGGAGATTGTTTCATCATTGGGTGCTTCTGCAACCACCACAACGTCATACCTCCCCTGAACCAGATAGAATGCCTTTAGTTCTGCCCCCATTTCCCTGAAAAAACTCTTTGTGGTATCCAGGCGGTTTGGGCTCTCCTTGATATTCTCGATTCCTTTTTGAGTATAATTGGATAGAATGATATATGTCGGCATAATAGTACCCCCTAACTTTTTGTATTTCGGCGCGTCCCTCAACAGGCGTGTTTACCTCTTTCAATATAAAACATCAATTCTGGTTCCACAATACATTATCTTCTACATGTAAATTAAATCCAAGGTGGTATAGCGAAATGCGCAAGGCCAGAAACGAACACAAAGTTTAATTTGTTCAATCAATTGCAGTCAAAGAGCCTCACGTTCTTTAGAATGCGATTGTCCGGTAACGTTGATTATGAGAAAACTCCGCATCTAATCTAGAGAAACCACTCCTTATATTGAAGGCAAATATCTGGCAAGCGTTCCGGACGGAAACCACTAATCAAACAAAGGGCGATATTCAAAAATTGCTCTATATAGCTATTTCCTTTAAGGATCATTTTTATTAACTGCACTCTCTCTGACCATCTCATTAAAACTGAATTTTCTATTTCTCAATCGGTGCGCGGACCAGATTACCCCATTCCGTCCAGGATCCATCATAATTACGTACATTCTTATATCCTAGAAGGTAGGTCAACACAAACCAAGTGTGGGAGGAGCGCTCTCCAATTCGACAATATGCAATGATTTTCTCATTCGGATTGAGACCTACTTCTTCCTCATATATTTTTTTTAACTCATCCGCACCTTTGAATGTGCCGTCTTCATTTGTAGCTCTTGCCCAGGGCACATTCTTTGCCCCTGGTATATGCCCGCCACGAAGGGCTCCTTCTTTCGGGTAATCTGCCATGTGCAATAATTTGCCGGTAAATTCATCCGGAGAGCGTACATCGACAAGTGGCTTATCGTTTATCATATGGTCCATAACATCATTTCGGAATGCACGAATTTTCTGTTCATTTATTCCCTTTACCCTATAATCTGTCTTCGGAAAATGAAGGACCTCCCTGGTCAATTTCCGGTTCTCTTCAATCCACTTTTTTCGACCTCCATTCATAATAAGGCAATTCTCATGACTGAAAAGCCTAAACGTCCAAAATGCATAACAAGCCCAGCAATTACTTTTATCGCCATAAAATACCACTTTGGTGTCATAGGCAATACCTTTCTCAGACATTAGTTGTTCAAAGTCTTCTTTACTAACATAATCCCGTTTTGTCTTATCTTGGAGATCCAACTGCCAGTCAATTTTTGCGGCATTGAGAATATGACCGGTATTGTATAACAAAACATCCTCGTCTGACTCCACGACTCGCACATCGGAATCATTAATATTATCTGCCACCCAGTGGGTATCTACCAAAACCTCCGGATAGACATATTGGCTCATGATCCTCTCCTTAAATATTAGTCTAAATATCTTTTTTGTTAATATAAAGCATTTCCAGTAATACTAATCCACCTTTGACCGCAATTTTTGTGGCAATATAGACTTCAATTTACTTTTATTTATATTACACTCATTTCAAATCGTTTGTAATTTATTACTGGGAAATCAATCCCATAATGAATTCATTCAAACAGGCAAACCTCAACAAACGATGTATCACTGACACCTACACATGGTTCGGCAATGATATAAGTCATTTTTTGAGTACCCCTGCTTGATTATTATGACAGATATTTAGTTAATCCGATAGAAAGAGTCGTTTTGAAGGATTGGGCTCTGGTGAAAACGTCATCTTCCCCAAAGTTCAACTTACCACGCAAGAAATCAATTAAGACAAGAGCCTCAGGGAGTTTATTATACATTGATACTGCCTCTGTCGGTACACTCAAAGTTATCGGAGGCATTTATCAAATGAGTGCCATCGATACATCCTCAAATTACGCCTGGGTTAAATTATATACCTCCAAATCAGCTTTCTGTGATTTTGATTTCCTGCTACACATCAGAAACCATGCTCATACCCAAAAAATAAGTCGCATCTTAACAGATAATGGACTGGAGTTTACTACCCATCATAAAAGTAAAAATCATAAATTTGGGGACCTGTGAGCCTTTTATAAAATAAAACACAAGCACACAAAAATTAGACACCGCTGGACCAATGGAGCCATTGAACGATTGAATTAAACCAATCATAAAGAATTTTATCAAGTGGTCTTCAGAAAAAAAATCTACCATACATTACAGCATCTACAGGATGATTTGGATAAATTTACTGATTTCTATAATTTTAAAAGACCACACCGGGGCCTCAGAAATAAAGGGAAAACGCCTAGAAATTTATATATGATTCATGGTTACTGCCTTAATCAGTTTGTAAATACGAAGTCAAGACAGGACAATTAATGTATAAAAAAGGAGATGGATTATGCTTCCGTTATCCACATATTCGGACGGCAAACAACATCCTTCCACTGAATTCCCTGTGATAGCCCTCCAAAATACGCAGTGTTCAAAAAAGATTCGGACTGTTAAATGAAATGATTTGTGATAGGTTAGAATCAATCAAAGTTCACCTTTGCTCTTGGATCCAGATAGGAGTTTTCTAAAGTTCACATGACATAATTATCCTTCAAACGTCTTCAGCGGCTTATTTTTGGATTCTCCCAAATGGAATTCCCCTGAATGTAAATTCCGTTCATGTCTGACTCTTGAATTAGTGCAGCCGTTACAAAAACTGACATTTGGTAACCAAGAAAAAACGCAATTTGAATTACCAATTGAGAGAAAATTAACCTAAGAATTGCTAATCATTATAAAATAGAGGAGTGAAAATCAGAAAAAAACATAAAATTATTTAGCGGTTAGTACAAAAAATTACGCACGGATTACGCAATGATACTATAAACAAAAATAGCCCTCGCTTAAAAACAAGGGCTACAACGTTTTTATTTTATTACACTTAACTTTGGTACGCCCGGAGGGAGTCGAACCCCCAACCCTCAGATCCGAAGTCTGATGCTCTATCCAATTGAGCTACGGGCGCATAGATGCAGACAAAACAACATAAAATATATAGCATATGGTTCTTCAGATCAACTTTATAAAACAATTTACACGTTCATCCGGTTTACAATAGGAAGAGTTTTTGTATAGCTGATCTTCATTCTGCAATTCATAACAATTGTCGTCCTGAAGAACATTCATACCCTATTAACGTAGATGCTGAATATATCACTGAGCGACCCTTACTGGGAAGGATTTTTTCATTGAACAGACTAGCGAAAAATGAACAAAGAAGTTAAGATTTTTTTCCTGTATGGTTAAAAGGAATCCCTAATTTTAGTTTGTAGAAACTAAACTGAGTATGTATTTTTTGAGAGCAAGAATTTCTTTCCACGCTCACGGACCATGAGCATACAACTGATTTCAGCGTTATCCCATCTCAGGATTCTGGATATTTAAAGTTAAATTTAATAGAAGGATAATCATAATATGAAAATATCATCAATATTGAGGAGCAGCGACGGAAAATTTGTGATCCTGGATTTTATAATGATATGGCTCTTAATAATTAATCTAAGTTTAATTTTATTTGACTGGTTATTTGCAAGCCAGGCATTCCAAAATTTCTTAAGAGAGATTATCCCGACATTTTATGTTTGGTATGATACTAACATTCATACAAATTTTTTAATTATAGACCTTTTTTTTGTTGCAATTTTCCTTATTGAGTTCTTTCTTCAATGGATTTTAGCCGTTACTGAAAAATCATATCATCGCTGGTTTTTCTATCCTTTCATTCACTGGTATGATCTTTTGGGTTGTATTCCTGTCGGTTCTTTTCGCTTTGTCCGCATATTAAGAGTCTTTTCTATTCTTATTCGGCTTCACAAACTAAAAATCATAGACATACGTAAATGGTATATCTATGAGAAGTTCACAAAATACATAAACATAATAATGGAAGAGATATCAGACAGGGTAGTTATTAATGTTATTGAGGACATTCAAGATGAAATTCACCGGGGCAATCCAGTCACAGAGCAAGTAATCAATACAGTCATAAAACCGCAACGAGAGACAATTGTACTGTGGTTATCCCAACGTCTTCAAGGAATTACAAAAGAAACACACGCGAGGTATGATAAGGATATTCAAAATTATATCGGACAATTAATACAGGACGCCGTCGAAAAAAATCAAGAAATTAATACGATTGAACAAATACCAATCTTGGGTCATATTATTTCAGAAACTCTGGAGAAGACTATTAGTGATATCGTTTTTAATGTAATAGACAATATTATCAGAGACCTTGCTTCAACTAAAAACAGGGTGGTGATTGAAAATATTACCGATCGAACTATGGAGACGATGTTATCTGAAATGGAGGATAAAAAATTAGGAAACATTGCAAAGAAAGTGATACTCCAGGCACTAGATTTAGTCAAAGAACAAGTGAGTGTGCAACAATGGAAAATCAAAGATATGGAAGAACGTGAAAAAAGAACTAAAGCTCGATTAAACAACGCAATTGCTTAAAATAAATCTCGTAGCCTATCTAAATTCCTAATTAATTATGTTTGATATGAATTCCATTGATTATTTCCCACTGCTCTGAAAACAAAAATAACTGAACAAGCAAAAGAAGTTTCGTTCCCTCAATTTGTCGTATCGCTTGTCTTAGAAATTTGATTACCTTGAAGAAGAACTAAATCACCTAAAATTGTCGCGCTCTCCTTTACAAGTAAATCTTTCTTGACGTTTGGTTTAGGGACTTCCCCGCCCTCTTCAGATTCCGGATCTAATTCTTGGTCTACCTCATTAGTAACTTCTACGTTGTCTTTTTTCTTTGAAGCTTTTTCTCTTTCTTTTTTTCGAACTTCCTCATTTAAAGAGATAGTATTTTTATTTCTCTTTTTTTCCATTTCCTCGATCTCTTCTTTCATACTCAGATAATCTGCTTGCCGCGACACCCTCATCCTATGTTGTTCCTTTAATTGAGGAATAACGTCAGTAAAATCATAAACATGTTCGTGTTCAACATCCGGAATTTCATCCCAGAGTAGGGAAAATGCCTGATTGCTTTCTCCAATCTCAAGTGGATCGAATTGAGAGGGAAATGTAATATCAGGTATTACACCAATATTTTGGGTACTTCCTCCCTCTATTCGATAGAACTTAGCCACAGTCAATTTTAATTGACCCAATTTTTCCGAGGGAGATCGTATGAACCTATTCAAATCGATTGCATTTTGAACTGTACCCTTACCATAAGATTGGCTTCCTAAAACTATGCCCCTTTCATAATCCTGAATGGCTGCGGCGAAAATCTCAGATGCGGAGGCGCTTAGCCTATCAACCAGAACTGCGAGCGGGCCGCCATAAATTATACCCGACTCCATATCTCTCTCGACTTTGATCCTACCGCGAGTATCCTTAACCTGAACAACAGGACCTTTATTAACAAATAGCCCGGTTAATTCAACTGCTTCGTTAAGAAATCCTCCTCCATTACCCCTTAAGTCTATCACAACACCATCAACATTCTGTTTTATAAAATCAATTAATATATTTCGTACATCATTTGTAGTACTCTTATAGTTTTGATCACCTACTCTTCTGGCTTCAAAGTCAGAATAAAAAGAGGGAATCTCAATAACTCCGAATGTTAAATTCCTTCCGAGATGCCGTATATTAATAGTATCTGCCTTTGCAGATTGATCCTCCAGTTTTATTTTATCCCGGACAATTGTAATGGTATCAGGGAGTGAAACAATCCCTTCCAGACTATGAAGAATTTCCAACCGAACAATGGTACCTTTTTTACCTCGGATCAATTGAACAACATCATCTATTCTCCAACCAACAACGTCTACAAATTCACCATCTTTTCCCTGGGCTACACTAATAATTTTATCATTACGAATCAACTTCCCTCCTTTGTCTGCGGGACCTCCAGCGACGATCTCGGCTACTACTGTAAATTCATCTTCTGTGGTTAATCGCGCGCCGATTCCTTCAAGAGATTGACTCATTCTTATTTTAAAATCGTCATACCGTTTTGGAGATAGATAATTTGTATGGGGATCAAATGTTTCCGAAAAGGAGTTCATAAAAATCTGAAAAACATCCTCACTCTGAAATTGCTGCATATTTCTCTGAATCCGTTTATATCTCTTTCTTAGTGTTTCCCTTATTCCTTCATCATCTTTTCCAGCTAACTTCAAATTTAGTGCCGCGTACTTCAATCGTTTTCTCCAAAGTTCGTTCATCTCCGCAAGAGTTCCGGGCCATGGTATATTTTCCCTATCCAACTCAATATATTCATCTAAAGTATAATCGAAATTTTGAGTGATCCTCTCAAAAATGTAATTCAATCTATCGGCCACTCTTCTTTGATAGAGTTTAAAAATATCAAATGCAGCTTCAATATCCCCATATCGAAATGCATCATCAAATGAATGACGATATTTTTCAAAATATTCTATATCGGACTGCAGAAAGTATAGATGATTATAATCAAGTTTATCGAGATACATGTCCAAAACTTCAGAAGAAAGCGAATCATTGATATCTTTCTTTCTGTAATGATTATTTGATAAAAGGTGAGAGACCACCCGAGTCACTTGCTTGTGCTGAGGCTCTGGAATTAAATCAGGAAAGCTAGAAAAGATGGTGTCAACCTGTTCAATTTTTGCAGATAACGACTGTGAAAAAATGATTGCAAATAATATTAAGATTACCAGAATTGGCGTCGTTTTTAGATTGTTCTTCCTGTTCGTCACGAATTTTCTCCTTTTTGCTCTATAAAAGTGTAATATGTCTCAATATTAAACGTAGAGTATTAAAATAGTTTCGTATTCAGATAGTTCAAAATTCAAACTTTGGAATCTAACATAAAATATAACCACAATCAGAAGAACTGTTTAAGACTTTTTCAATTATTGAAATAGAATAAGATTTTGGGGTTCTTTGTTCAAAAAGAAAGATAACTGGTACGATAAACAAACAAGGCGATCACTTCTGTCGGTTCTACATTTAACATCTTCTATTTATCGGATTAATTCCCCGAATTCATAGCCACATAAGTTCCTAAACTTCAAATCAAGATAATAATATTAGAAAAATTTGAGAATGCATAATGTAGTGACATACTTTACTAATATTGGTAATAGAAATTTAAAAATATTAGAAGAAAATTAAGATAGTAATTATAGATTGCTGATCCAGTATCTGTCTGAGTGCAAGAAAAGCATCGGGAGAACACATAAACTAAAGTATCATATTTACTGATTTTATTGTATAAAGAGTTTTGAAGATATATCAAAAAGCCACAGGTACTATCGGCTAACCAACACCTTTTGCACCGGAGTTGTATCCGATAGCAACTCTTTCATCCATTCTTTCTCTCTTCGTGTAATCAAATACCCCAATTCTTCAGATAGGAATTTTACATTACTAAACCTTGAATCTTTGTAACTTTTTATTTTTCCCGATTCAAATGCTTCATAAACTTGCTTAATTCCCTTTTCAACCGACCAATTCGGCAGATATCCAATTTCCTTTCGAATTTTTTGAAAACTTACCTTATAATTCCTTGCGTCAGTATCAGAACCCATATTGACAAGTCTCGATCCATGGACTATATCGCGAATCAATTCACCCACCTCGGAAATTCGATAATTTTGTTCATCTGACCCAACATTAAAGGTTTGCCCATACACGTCAGATAATGGAGCTCTGAGAATGCTATATACAGCAAGTGCTGCATCATCTACATGAACAAATGGCCTCCACTGATTTCCTCCAAATACGGTGATTTCTCCCTCGGTTATCGCTTTCGCAGTTAGCAGATTAACAACCAAATCAAATCTTGTTCTACCTGATAAACCATAAATGGTAGAAAATCTTAGAATAACCGGAGAAAATCTCGAGTCTGCCATTTGCATTAAAACTCTTTCCGATGCAATTTTGCTACGAGCGTACAGTGAAACCGGATTCAAATCGGAGGATTCATCTAAAATTTTATTACTTGCACCATAAACTGAACAGGTGCTGGCAAAAATAAACCTTTCAACACCGTGACCCTTTGCAACCTCCGCGATCATTCTTGTTGCCATCAAATTAATTTCGATTGTTAATTCCTCATCGAGTGCACACGCAGGATCTCCAACAATCGCACCAAGATGGATGACTGCATCTACACCACGCATCGCTTCAACAATAATATCTATCTGTCTAAAATCAGCCTTAAGTATTTCAAGATTAGGATGTGCCAATACATTTTCAATCGGATCTGTTCCAAATAAAAGCAGGTCTACGAGTCGAACCTTATATCCCTTCTCAAGCAATTTCGGTATTAAGGCTGAACCAATATAACCTGCACCACCTATAACAAGAACTCGATTTACGAGCCGGTTTTGTGGCTGTTTTGCCAAATAGTCCATTTCTTCCTTGGCCATCGATTTCCAAAACTCAGACCAAAGTCGAGATCCGGTCATTAATATCAGGGTGAATCCCCACGCCAGAAAAAAAGCGGCTCGAGGCATTTCAAAAAACTCCCCCGTAAAGTACTCAAATGCTCCAAATATCAGATAACTCAAACTTACCGCTTGAATGATTATTAGTAATTTAAATTTACTTTTATAAGCTTTCCCAAAAGTATAGAAGCCACTTGTGTAAAAGACAAGAACACAAACCAGACTCAATAGACCGAAACCTTTAAGAAAAACTCCATAATAATTTGAAAATGGCTCATAGGGATTTCCTGTCTGTGCAGCAGTTCCTATGGCCCAAAGATATCTAATAATTAATCCAGCCAAGAAAGCAACATTCACCATGACAATATCAACAAGAATCCTCATAAATGATTGCTTACTGATTTTTATGTTGATTTTCATATTTATCTCCGATTTTCCTCAATTAGAGATCCCACTGCGTGAATGACATCATGTACATCCCGTTCGGACATTGACGGATACATCGGAAGAGAAATCATACTATCGTATAATCTCTCTGAATTAGGCAAATGTCCTCTTGTATATCCAAATTTTTCCCGATAAAAGGGGTGCATATGAACAGGAATAAAATGTACACTAGTACCGATATTTAAATTTTTCAGCTCTTCTATAAATTGAGCACGGTTTATTTTCAACTTTTCCAATCTCAATCGAATAATATATAAGTGGTAGACATGGTTTCTATCTTTATGCCTGACAGGGAGTTCAATTTCGGAGAATGATTCAAATCCTTTATCGAATATGTTTGCATACTCCTGACGCTTTTGAATAAAATTGTCCAATTTTTTTAGTTGATGGATTCCCATTGACGCTTGAATATCTGTCATATTATATTTGTATCCTGCGTCAACCACTTCGTAAAACCATGAGCCGGCACTGGTATATCGTTTCCAAGCATCTTTACTCATCCCATGAAGACTGAGTAAGCGCATTTTACCAGCCAATTCTTCATCATCAGTTGCTATCGCACCACCTTCTCCGGTAGTCATATTTTTAGTTGCATAAAATGAGAAAACAACGGCACGTTTTAATCCATTGTTTTTTGAAAAATAATTCAAACGATCTGAACCAATCCTGAAATCTCTGTAAACACTGCCAATGGCGTGTGCCGCATCTTCGATGATATAAACACCATTACTGCCTGCAATGTCGTAAATTTCCTCGAGATGGACAGATTGCCCACTGTGATGGACAGGAATAATTACCCGTGTTTTGTCGGTAATTGCCGCTTCTATTTTTTTAAGATCCATGTTAAAATCATCACCAACATCCACAAAAATAGGTTTAGCACCCAGGTGAACAACAACATTTGCAGTAGCGGTAAAGGTTAAGGTGGGTACTATCACCTCATCCCCGGGTTTAACACCCATTGCTGTTAGCGCCACGTGAAGGCCAGCTGTACACGAGTTTACGGCAATGGCATGTTTACTCCCGACATATTGATTAATCTGTTCTTCAAATTTTTTGACTTTTGGCCCAGTGGTCACCCAACCCGATCGAAGTGAGTCAACAACTTCTGCAATTTCTTCTTCCCCTATTGACGGCAACGCAAAAGGTAAATAGTTCTCTCTTTTTTTCACGATCATTTTACTATCTCCACCAGTGTTTGAAAAATGATCCTAATATCTTTTGTAAACGACCTGTTTTCAAGATACTCGAGATCAATTTTGAGTTTATCCTGCATAATTCTAAAATAGGCTTCATCCAGGTCATCAGCTTCTGACAGGATTTCTTCTTCATATCTATATTTAATCGTCGCAAGGCTAGTAATGCCTGGTTTCACAGTTAATATTCGGCGCTGATTTTCCGTATATGAGGCAACAGATCTTGGATTTTCGGGTCGTGGCCCAACAAAGCTCATGTCACCCTTTAGTACATTCCACAGAGAGGGAAGCTCATCCCATTTATAGTCTCTTAAATATTTACCAATTGGTGTAATTCTAGGATCATTGCCAGCAGTGACTAATGAGCCAATTTTATCCGCATTAACGACCATGGAACGAAACTTTATCATCCTAAATATTTGGCCCCCTATGCCAACTCTTTCACTTCCAAAGAATATTGGACCCGGTGATGTAAACTTGACAACTACTGCTAAAATTATCATCAAAGGCAGGAAAACTATCAATCCGACAAAAGATACTACGACATCAAAAATCCGCTTGAAGATTAATCCTAAATCCATCCTTGAGTACAAAATTTCTTGAGATCTGGTGAAGCTATTTGAAAGTTGCTTTTGAGAACTGCTTAAATAATTGTCGTAACTTGACATAAATTCTTTATATCACCTTGTCTTAATTTTCCTAAAACTGAGGAAATAAAACAGATTGAGGGAATTGAGGTGTGATTTAGATAACAACCGCAGTTTAAGAATATTTTAGTAGAGAAATAAAAAAAATCTTCCCCCCTTTTGGGAGGAAGATTCATTTTAACAGACTAATCGAGTCTAGACTTCAAGACATCACAAATGGTTAGGTAGAATCTTTATAAACCGAATCGCTCATAATTTTTCTTGATATATTTTTCCCATTTTTCAGGTACTTCTTCTTCCGGGAAAATTGCTTCGACAGGGCATTCAGGTTCGCATGCGCCACAGTCAATACATTCTTCGGGATGGATGTACAACATTTCGTTGGCCGCCTTCATTTTTTCAACATCCTCTTCCTCTAACGTATATCCTTCAGCTGGATAAATACAGTCTACAGGACACACTTCAACACAGCCGGTATCGCAGACTCCCTTGCATGGCTCGGTAATGATATATGTCATCTCTTCATCCTCCAGGGGCTAGAATTTTTCTGTTTAATCGATATTATAATATTCAAATCCAAATTTCACAAAGATAATCTTATTAATTCTATGTTCTTTTATCATTGAGTGCAACAAAGCATTTTAGTAGAAATGAATTATTCTCGCAAAAAGTATTGACTAGTGTAACCTAAACTTCAAGAAGTAATCGATTCGGATCCTCCAGCATTTCTTTCACTCGTACCAAAAAGCTCACAGATTCACGTCCATCAACAATACGGTGATCATAGGAAAGGGCGAGATACATCATAGGCCTGATAACCACCTCTCCATTAATAGCTACAGGCCTTTCCAGAATTTTATGCATGCCCAATATGGCAGACTGCGGTGAGTTGATGATTGGAGTTGCCAATAACGAACCGAATACTCCACCATTGGTAATCGTAAATGTACCACCAGTCATCTCATCAATCGAGAGTTTATTCTCGCGGGCCTTTTCTGCCAGAAGCGCAATCCGTTTCTCAATTTCATGCAGTTTTAAACTTTCGGCATTGCGGATGACTGGCACAACCAAACCTCTAGGTGTAGAAACCGCAATTGCTATGTCATAGTAGTGATGATATATGAAATCATCCCCATCAATTTGTGCGTTAATATCGGGGAATTCTTGAAGCGCTTGACAAACAGCCCGTGTAAAGAAAGACATGAAGCCCAGATTAATTTCATATTTATTTTGAAAAATCTCTTTATACTTTTTTCTTATTTCAATGATACTTGACATGTCAACTTCATTAAAAGTTGTCAGCATTGCTGTCGCATTTTTCGCAGCAACCAATCGTTTGCTAATTGTCTTGCGCAGGGTGCTCATCTTCTTCCGCGATGTTTTTCTGGCAGCTGTTTCTCCTGTTTCCGTTGGTGCTGTAATTTCTTCTGACTTCAGCTCAATCTCCTCAATCAATCCCGGTTGCTGTTCAGGTGATTTTATCGTTTCAATCGCCTTTTGTGCATCTTCTTTAGTGATTGTACCGCTCTGACCAGTTCCTTTAACATCTTCAGGGTTGATTCCAGCTTTCTTCAGCATGTTTTTTGCTACAGGTGTAATCTTTATTTTTTTCTCACGGTCAGGTTCTTCGGTCTTCATTCTTTCCACATATTCCTTTTTTTGTTCTTCCTCTTGTGAAGGCTCTACTTTTTCTAATTTCTTTTCCACCGCTCCATCCGTTTCAATTTCCGCAATAGTGGCACCCACAGCCACATTCTCACCCTCTTCAATCAAGGTTTTTAGTATACCGCCCTGTTCTGCAGGTAATTCAAAGGAGGCTTTATCGGATTCGATTTCGCACACTAATGTCTCCGCATTAACGTATTCTCCGTCTCTCTTTAACCATTGGGCGAGGGTAACTTCGGTGATCGATTCCCCTACTTCAGGTACCTTCAATTTGTATTTCATTTTTGTTCCTTGATTTTATTTAAGATACTATAGTCTTAATGTTCTTCCTTGTTGGTTTTCCATTATTGAATGCCCGATCGATAATCTCTTGTTGCTCAATCTGGTGATTTTTATGAAATCCCGTTGCGGGAGTGGCATTTTCTGCTCGAGCTATTAAGTTAATTCGTACCTTATTGAATTTTCTGCGAAGAAAAGGCCAGACACCCATATTTTCCGGTTCTTCCTGAACCCACAAATATAGTTGAGCATTTGTGTACTTGTTTAATACTTCCATCAGTTGTTTCTCTGGGAAAGGATAGTACTGTTCAAGTCTAATAATAGCAACATCACCGCGCTTGTTTTGTTGTTGATAATCGAATAATTCGTAATAAATTTTGCCTGTGCATAAAATCACTGTTTCAATATTTTGAGGTTTGACTTCAAGATCATCCATCACTTCGCGAAATCCACCTTTTGTAAAATCATCGATTTTGCTTACACAAAACGGATGACGGAGCAAACTTTTGGGAGTAAAAACAACTAGAGGGATTCGGAAGGCTCGATGGACTTGTCTACGTAATACATGAAATAAATTTGCGGGAGTGGTACAATTTACAAGTTGCATGTTATTTTTCGCGCACAAAGTTAAAAATCTTTCGATCCGCGCAGAGGAATGCTCGGGACCTGCTCCCTCATAACCATGCGGTAGAAATAAAACAAGTCCATTCGACCGCCTCCATTTTAAATCTGCGCAACACATAAACTGGTCAATAATAATCTGTGCGCCGTTGGCGAAATCTCCAAATTGAGCTTCCCAAATTGTTAAGCCTTTCGGCTGTGCAAAAGCATAACCGAACTCAAAGCCCAACGAACCATACTCAGTCAAGGGAGAATTTATGATTTGAAATTCCGAACCACCGTTGGCAACCGTACAAATCGGACAAAATTTTTCTTCCGCATCTTCACTCAGTAAAACAGCATGACGATGCGAAAAAGTTCCTCGTACTGTATCTTGACCGCTAATTCGGATTGGAACATTTTCATTCAATAACGTGCCATAGGCTAGAAATTCCCCGATAGCCCAGTCATACTTCTCCCCCTCTGAAAACCTTTTTTCCCTCTCTTCATATAACTTTCTGATTTTTCTGAATACTTTAAAATCATCCGGAATTGAAAATATTTTTTGCCCGATTTCGCGCAATTTTTCGGCAGCTACGGCAGTATTAGGAGATTGTTCAAAATCGGCATCAGTTGGCCGCCTAAATCCCTCCCAATCCCCTTTCAGGAAAGATATTTCGGATCGTCCTGGCTCTTCTTTCGCTTCAGATAGTCTTTCCTGAAGCATGGCGTTAAATTCCTTTTCCATCTCTTCAGCCAGGCCCTTTTCGACGCTATCACTCTTCAAAAGTTTTTCATAATATATCTTTCGCGGATCAGGATGATCTGCTATTATTTTATACAATTTAGGCTGTGTAAACCGGGGTTCATCCGCTTCGTTGTGTCCATAGCGGCGATAACCCAGAAAATCAATAAAAACATCCGTATGAAATGTTTGACGATATTCCATAGCCATTAAGATAGCCAATATAACAGCTTCAACATCATCAGCATTAACGTGAAAAACGGGCGATAGTGTTACTTTTGCAACGTCAGTACAATAAGTACTTGATCGTCCTTCCAAATAATTGGTTGTGAAGCCTACCTGATTGTTTACGACCAGATGTATCGTTCCACCGGTACGATAGGCAGGAAGCAAGGACATTTGAATTACTTCATACGCTATTCCTTGAGCAGCAATCGCAGCATCCCCATGAATTAATACAGGAACAATCTTATTCTCATCTCCCTTGTATCTCTTATCGATTTTGGCTTTAACCACACCCTCAACAACGGGGTTTACCGCCTCCAAATGGGAGGGATTCGGGATCAGGCTCAGGTGTACTTGTTTACCATAATATGTCCGAATAGTACTGGAATATCCCCGGTGATATTTTACATCCCCGCCAAATACCGTTCCATCGTAAACTTCACCTTCAAATTCGGTGAAGATATCTTTATATGATTTTTGAAGAATATTTGCCAGAATGTTTAATCGACCCCGGTGCGCCATCCCAAGCACAAATTCCATCACACCAAGGTTAGCACCTTTTTCGATAACCGCATTGAGAGCAGGAATGAGGGTTTCGCCCCCCGATAAAGAAAACCGTTTTTGTCCAACATATTTAGTGTGTAGGAAATTTTCAAATACCACACCCTGGTTCAATTTGTGGAGGATAAGTCTCTTTTCTTCAAGCGAGAATTTGGGGATATTTTTGGTTCTCTCCATTCTCTGTTGCAGCCACTGCACCCGATCCGGCTTCCTGATAAACATATACTCGGCGCCGATGGAACGACAATATGTTTCATCCAAATGTTCGATAATTCGATTTAACGTTGCCGGACCAATACCAATTTCATTTCCTGCCTGAAATATTACCTCCCTGTCTTTCTCTTCAAGCCCATAATTTTCTATGTCAAGGGTAGGCATATATTTTCTGCGGGTTCTCACAGGATTCGTTTTCGTGAAAAGATGACCGCGTTTTCTGTAATCATTGATCAAATTGATTACGTTTCTCTCTTTACGATGAGCATATGCTGTTTCTGGTTCTATTTCGCCGTTTCTTTCCAATGAGAAATCAAAACCTTCGAAGAAGGTTCTCCACTGTTGATCCACGGACTCCGGATTCGATTTATACTCTTTATAAAGAGAATCTATAAATTCGGGATCGGCATTGTTGATATAAGAATATTTATCCATTTACAGACTCACCGGTGTTTTTGATAAAATTAATTAAAATTTTTTTGACAAGATATAGAGAAAAATAAGAGTCGGTATCTACAAAGTCAAACAGAATTGCCGTTGATGTTTTAAGATAAAACCGATTCTCTGCTACCTCGATCAATGGTTAAAATTTTTTTAATAATAAAGCTTTTCAAATAAAATGGACGTTGTCTCGAACTTAGCGCTCACTATGTGACAATAAATCGCCTCAGGTTATTCAAATTGAATTTCCTGCTTGCTTCCTGCTTCTTTAAACTGAATGGTTAGGATATTATTCCTGGAATCCAAAAAGTAGCCCTCATCAATACCGGATTCCTCAATCACGGATAATTTTCGATTGTTTACTAATACTTCTTTCGGGTCTTTCTGAATATGATGAAACCTTAGACGTAAATTTTTATCTATATCATCATATTTATCATGAATGGCGTTTCTGGTGAACTTGAATCCCTTATTGGTGTGATGAACTTCAAATTCTGTCAAGTCAAACATTTCTTTTTCATAATTAAATGAGATACCATCATCCTCATAGAGTATGAAATTTCCATAAATGGAATCGGCAAATATTTCCAATATAAGTTCCTTTGGCTGCTTTTCTCCTACAAACTGCATTTCCTCCTGCATTGGAATGATTGCACCATTCTTCAGGAAGGTAGGAATTTCCTCCAGATTAGCTTCTGTTACAATATGAATCGGACCGTTGAAGACCTTTCCATCGTTTATATTTAGCCATTTCCCCTCCGGGAGATATACCTCTTTCAAATTGGTGTTTGTTCTGGTGACAGGTGCTATCAACACCTTTTCTCCGAAATAGAATTGATGCTGATTCTCCGCAGAATGAGAATTTGGATCACTTTGATGATACCAAAATAGTGGGCGCAGGATTGGAACGCCCGATTCCTTTGCCTCCCAAAACAGTGTATATAGATATGGCAGTAATTCGTACCTGAATGAGATGATCTCCCTGTTTATCCGGGTGAATTCTTCTCCAAAAGCCCAGGGTTCCTGGTCGGGAGTATTGTAATGGGAATGCGACCGGAATAATGGGGAAAAAATACCTGTCTGCAACCATCTTGAAAAAAGCTCTGGTGACGGTGTTCCACCAAAACCCCCGATATCTGTTCCGATAAATGGAACACCGGAGATGCCACTGCTGAGCATCATTCGGATTCCGAGTTCAAGATGTTCCTCACTGGCAACATTATCTCCCGTCCATACTGCTGTAAATTGCTGTTGGCCGGCAAACCCTGCTCGTGTTAACAGGAAAGGCCTTTCATCCGGTAGATGTCTCCTGTATGCATCATAAGCCGTTTTTGACATCAAAAAGCCGTATAAATTATGCATTTTCTTCTGACTGGAATTATTGCCCATATCATAAAACAAAACCTCTAAAGGAAATGCCTTTCCCCAGACAGCCGGTTCATTCATGTCGTTCCAGAGACCTTTAATTCCCTGCTCCAATAGACTACCTAACAAATTCCCCCACCATGCCTGGGTCTGCGGTTTGCTAAAATCAGGGAAATAAGATGGACCCGGCCAAACCTCCCCTACGAATAGCTGCCCATCAGGATATTTCAGAAAGTAGTCTTTCTCAAGCCCTTCAACTGCTATTTCATAGGTAGAATCTTTTTTTAGGCCCGGATCAATAATTACAACGACCTTAAATCCCATGGCTTCAAGATTTTTAATCATTTTCTGGGGCTCAGGAAATCGATTCTTATCCCATGTAAATATGCGATACCCATCCATATAATGAATATCAAGATAGATTACATCTGCCGGAATTTTTTTCTCCCGAAACGTTTTTGCTAAATTTAGTACCCTGGCTTCCGGATAATAACTCCAGCGACACTGTTGATATCCTAACGACCAAAGAGGAGGTAAATGTGGCTTTCCGGTAATTTTTGTGTAAAGCTCAACCACCTTGCTCACCTGGGGTCCATAGATAAAAAAGTAATCTAAATTGCCACCCTCAGCAGAAAATGAGTAATATCTCAGATTTCCCGCGCCGAAATTGAAAGTGGTCCTGTACGAATTGTTCAAATAAATCCCGTATGCCTGATTTTCCCGAATACCAACAAAAAAAGGAATGGATTGATAGAGGGGATCGGTATTAGTATTATAGAAAGGAATGTCGCTATTCCAGCAAACCCATTCTGATCCGCGCCTGTTTAGATTCCCTGATTTGGGACCCAATCCATAAAATTTTTCATCTTCCGAGATTTTTTTCCAGGTGCGAACTTCATTCCCATCCCAACCAATCCTCAACCCCGATTCATCTTCCATTATTATCTGTCCCCGCTCGTTTAACACAGACAAACGGCAAGGAAACTTGTCGATGATCAAATCAAGAGATTGCGTTGAAAGTTCTAATCTGTCCTGGTATTCTTCTATCTCAAATTCGACCCTAGGCCAATTAGCCTCCGCCAGCGGGTAAGTTAAAAGCGACTCATTTACAGCACTCCGCACTAAAATCAGTCTGAAAACTTGAGGTGAAAGGAATTGAATTTTTAAGGCGTTTCCTTTTGTACAAAATACCTGTATCCCTGAATCATCTCTTTTAATGTTAGAGACATCACCTAAAAATGAAAAATTTGCACGAACATTTGTTATCGATAATAAGATGACCACTAGAACAAAACATTTGACCTTTAGCAACATTTGTTCTCCCAAAAGATTATCTGCATAAACTGACTTTCCTTGATTTCAATCAATTGATTTTTACTAATCCTTTTCAAATCTAATAAATTATTGATTTTTAACCAACGAGGATAATTCTGAATTATCCACATCGGTTGCAGAAAGTTGAGGATGCCTAAGGAAATGATTCGAAAAAAAATTCTTGTCCGGTATGCGGAAAGGAATTGGTGCAGGAAAAATGTAAAGCTATTTGCCGAAGTGATAAATGTGTTTATCGTATTATTTATAATTGTTCAGAGTTTTAGGATTTCCTCATCAACTTTGAAATAAAATTCTCTGAAACAATGCTTTAAATAAAATCTCAATATCAAGTAGCAGTGATTGATTTTTAAGGTAAAATAAGTGGTATTTTTCCAGGTCTTCCGGAATCCGAATCTTGCTTTTATTTATCTGTACCAGACCAGTTAATCCCGGCTTGTACAGAAAATTGTCTGGCTTATAACTAGATGGGAATTGGGTGATTGGAGCTCCTACTAAAGAAATCTTTCCTCTCCACACTTCACGAAATAAAAGATATCTATTTAAGTAATTTTTAAAATTCCAGGAGTGGATTTGTGTAATTTCTTCTTCACTCCCCTTCTCTCCAATTATTTCGAAAGTCTTTAATTTCTTTCTATTAATAAATAATACCGGAATTGCAAGCGGCGAAGTTGCCAACAGAATTACACCCGATAATAGCAAATCGACAGTTCTTTTCGCGAAACGATTAAAAGGTTTTCCAATTCCGTACTCGATGTCAAGTAGCGGGTAATCGTCAAGCCTTTCAATCACGGACTTACCGATCATGACTTCCAAATTAGAGGGAACGATCTTAAATTCAACATCGGGATGGTCAAGGGTCGTCATGGTTTTTAGGATTTCCTCATAGGAGAGATTTTCCGTCGTGAAAATTACCTGTTTGATGCGATAGATTTTTAAAAGTTCATCTAATTTTTCCAGCTGACCTAAGATTGGCGTGCCTGCGGATAATTTTAAATTCTTCTCTTGATCTGAAATCACGACTCCCAAAAGATCATAACCTAAATCTTTTAAATCATGAATTTTTTCGTAGAGCGAGAAGGCACTTTGCCTGTTTCCAACCACAATCGTTCGTTTACTAAATAGGTCCTTTCCCCATGCTTTTCTGTCACCTTTATAATATCTTTTTAAGAGAATACGCCAGTATAACATACAAATCGGTGAAAAAAATGCAGCGGCGATAACAACCAACCGTGAGAAGGCAAATTGCTTTAGGAAAAAGGTAAGTGTTGAGACCAACGTAAAGGTTAAAATATTTGTTTTGATGATTGCCTGTACCGAAAAACGATGCCTGGGATATACATCCATATAAAATGCCAGACTTAAAAAAATTAGCGTTGAAATGATATTAATTACCCAATACTGATTGAGGAAATTCTCCCAATAAAACCCGCCCCTGAACTGCATTCGTACAACGAAAGAGAGAAAAATTACCACATTCAGGATACCCATATCAACAATTAATGGAAAATGATTATTAAAAAAATTTTTGACATAAATGGAAATCCCCCGGGAGATAATACCAAGCATAATTGCCCATCTGAACAAAAAAATGTGGCTTTTTGCATAGTACTTCAGGAAGAACTGATACAATGATCTATTAAAGGTGATAATGTAATCAAGGTTGTCTTTTTTTGTGCTTTCTCCCTTGTAGTGAATAATCTGGGTTGTAGGAACATAGTAAATTTGAAAACCTGACTCATTTATCCGATGACAGAGATCAATATCTTCGCAATACATAAAGAATCTCTCATCAAAATAACCCACCTTATCAAGAACTTCTTTCCGAAACATCATGAAAGAACCGGAAACAGCCGGAACGGGATATATTTCATTTTCGTCCAGATAGGTTAAATTGTACTTTGCAAAAAGTCTACTTTTAGGAAATAGTTTGCTAAAGCCGGTTACTTTCCAAAAAGCCATTAAAGGAGTTGGGATACTATGCCGGCAGTCGATGGAAAAAGAGCCATCAGGATTTATTATTTTGCAGGTTGCCCCGGCTGCCTGGGGTGTGTCTTCAAAAAATTTTAGTAATTTTATGAACGTATCTTCCTGCACAACTGTGTCCGGATTAATCAAAACAACAAACTCACCAGTAACCTGTTCCAAAGCGATATTGTTACCTTTACCAAATCCCAAATTTTCATTCGATTCGATGAGTCGGATATTGGGAAACCGCTGCCGGATGAAAGCAGCGCTCCCATCAACGGAGGCATTATCTACGACAAAAATTTGATGAACAATTCCATCGAGCGCCCGCTTGATTGACAATAGGCTTTGTTCCAGGTATTCCTTCACATTATAATTAACAATAACGACGGATATTTTAATATTACTGGTCATGCTACTACAGATTTTGGCTTTGGCTTGATGAAAAATAAAACAACACTCCTCAGGATGATTCTCAAATCCAGGTTGAGTGACATATTATCCACGTAAAAAATATCATATTTGAGCCGTTCTTTCATCTTTTTCTGTGAAATTTCATATCGATACTTAACCTGGGCAAGCCCTGTAAACCCTGGACGAACCAGTACCCGGCGATGCAACAATCTTAGCTTTCTCTGATTTTGCCGGTACCAATCCATGGCTTCAGGACGCGGACCAACCATACTCATATCGCCCATGAATACATTAAAAAGTTGTGGTAATTTGTAGAGATTTCGTTTGAAAAGAAATTTGCCAAGTGGCATCAGTTTCGTTTTTGCAATTTGCTCCTGGTAATCTGGCTCGGGTTCAAATTTATCTGATGAAATTCTGAAATAGAGCATTTGAAAAATCTGGCCATTTTTTCCAAGAATCGGCTTCTTTATAAACACTGATCCTTTGAATTTAATCTTTATTAGTATTAATAATATCAGATTAAGTGGAGATAAAATAATAATGGCAATCGTTGAAAAAATTAAATCCATTATTTTTTTAATAACCCATTGCCACAACACCATTCTTTCCGGAAATACTCTGACCAAAAAATGTCCGGCTATATTTTGGTTTTTACCGGTAACGATCTCTTTTAATTCAGGGAGTGTTTTTACTACCACCTGAAGCCGGTCACAAACACCTATTATATCCATCAAACCTTCCCGGGAAGTTCTATCGAGTGCAATGATGACCTCGACAATTTTTTTCTCGAATACAATCTCCTCCAAATCCTCAAATTTGCCGATGACAGGAAATCCTTCAAATTCATCTTTGCGGTGTCTATTATCAACGATTCCAACAATTTGATACAGCATATGAGGATTTGAAATAATATCCCTTATGATCTGTTTCGCTTTTCGAGTGGTACCTAAGACCAGAGTATTTTTGAAGGAGTATTCTAAAATGTGAAAGGTTTTTTCTACACGAATAATTAGAAGGCGAAAGAAATTTACTGTAACAAACATTGTTACCCAATAAAACATCAGGGTTGCAATTTGAGATTGTGACACAATACTTCTGATGTCCGCCGTAATAAGGCCGAGGGTTATCACGCCAAATGTGACTACTTTTCCTACTTTTACGATTTTATCAAAACGCGAAATGTCCCATGGCATCCGATACAGCCCGTTTAACCAAAATAAAACCAGCCAACCGATTGTAAATATCAAGAAAACTGGATTTGTTACAAAATCTTCCATAGAACGAATGCTTATGGGCTGGACCAATCCGGATTGAAATTTAAACCAGAAGGTCAAGTAAAGGGAAATATTTATTGCGATAACATCACCACCCAAAACGATGATTTGATGCCATAATCGGTTCCACTGCAGAGGTGGACGTAATTTTGCAGACGTCTCACGTTCCGATAATCCAAAGGTAATAAATGCTCTGGTTTCCAAATAACCCAGCCGCCAGGCCCAGAATATGGAAAAGAAAAACGCCAGAATGAAAAGAATCGTGGCGGTGAATTCAGAATAGAATGTCATCATCACGCCGGTGATGGCATAAAATATTGCCAGCACATGAAGTAGTTTAACCGTTTGAAGATGAGACAATCCCAGATTTAAGAAACGGTGATGAACGTGTTCTTTATCCGCTCTAAATGGATGAGTTCCTTCCCCCAATCGTCTAAAAAATGAAATCAATGTATCGGTGAGCGGAACTCCTAAAATCACCAGAGCAGTAATAAAATAAACCTGGTGACTGCCAGCGATTTTTAAGGCCTCAATAGACAGAAATGCCAGAAGAAAGCCCAGCTGTAAACTTCCGATGTCTCCCATAAATATAGATGCCGGATGCCAATTATATCGGAGAAAACCTAGAATTCCACCAGCAAGGGCAATTGTCAGCACAATTAAAAATACATTTCCATTTAAAGTTGCAATGGCCAGAAATGCCAGACAGGCAAACAATGAAATTCCCGAGGCGAGACCATCCAATCCATCCATCAGGTTTACAGAGTTGATTACAAGTACAATCCATAAGATTGTGAAGGGGTAACTAAACCAACCAAGACTCAGTACCGCCCCATCCGGACTAACAAACGCCTCTATGAGGCATCCACCCAAAACCAGAGAAACTGCTCCCAAAAACTCACCAAGAAATTTCTGCATCGCCCGAAATCCTGTCACATCATCCAAGAAGCCGGTAAGCAGAATAATAAATAATCCAATAAAGAAAAACTTGTGATTTAGGAGCTCTGAGAATGATAATAAATTAAAGAAAATCGAAAGGCATACACCCGCAGCAAGTCCTGCAAAAATTCCAACACCCCCCATCACAGGGATAAATCCTTTGTGAATACTTCTGGATGTCGGCGTCGAGCCAATTTTAAACCGCATTGCCATTTTTTCTGTAATTGCGGTTGCAATTAGCGAAGCAATTATTGAAATGATGTAGATTAATCCGTATTGCATTCCTTGAGCGCACAAAGTTTAATGACTATTCACACAATTCTCTTGCATTATTAAATACAATATGCAACACTAATAAAGATAACAGATATTTGTTTAATTATGGAATACTTTCGGAATTTTAGGGGGAATTTCATATCGCTAGGGGGATAAAAGGGCACTCTATTAAAAAAAGAATTCTGCGCCCATAACAGCTGAGCAATCTGTAATAAAAAATTAGAGGATACTGTTTTGATAAAATAATTCTTAATTTTCCTAAAACGTTTAGATTTCCTCGAAATGTCAGCTTCAAAGAAAAAAATTTTAGATTGATTCAAAAGGTTGAAACTCAGTAACAATTTGTACGGGTTATATTCAAAAAATACATTAAAATGACATCAAGAAGTGATAATCTATTTTATTGTAAAGAGTATCACCTCATTCCTTGTTTAAATCCAAAAAGTAGAAACTTAAATAAACCAAACAAAATTCCTAAGCCATACGCAAAATGTATAATGAAGAAAGACCAAGAAATCACCAACAAATATTTTAGATCATATTTCATCGAGAGAATTGTAGAAGTTAGTAAATTTGCCATAATATAAGTTGTTCCTATAATAAACAAATAGATTTCAAAACCAGCCAGGGCAAGTAATGTTGAAATTATAATTGAAAGAACAAAAATGAAAGGTATAATATGGCGAAAAAGCAGAGATTTAGGATAGGCAGCAATTATTTGCAATTTATAGAAACCAGCGTCGAACTGACGACGCCACAATCTCTTGAAATTTGATCGCGACGAATAGTATGACTTGATCTCCGGCGAAAATGCCATTTTACCATATTTTTTAACAATTTTGTAATTGTACTCCCAATCTTCCCCTCGCTTTAATTCTTCATTAAGTGGCCCTATCTCCTTATCATCAACCACAGATTTACGATACATGCCATAATTGATTGTTTCAACATAACATTTCGAGGTGGAATATCTATACTTTGCATTTCCTACACCAAATGGATGATTAAAAGCAAAGGCAATTGCTTTACTTTTAAAATCATCGCCAACAGCAATTACACTTCCTCCGGAACAAGGAACATTTTCATTTTCTAAAATCTCGACATTTCTTGAAACAAAATTTGGATCAACATGGGTGTGGGCCCCCATCATTACAACATAGTCTGCATTTGACCTTATAAATCCTTCGTTCCATCCTGCTGCGGCTACAATACGATTGTTATCAAAAATTTTTACTCTTGGATGAATTGTTGAAATTTTGATCAAATACTCTTTTGTTCCGTCGCTACTCAAACCATCATAGACCAAGATTTCTACGGCAGATGGCTCATACGTCTGATTGAGTAAGCTCTCAATACATTTTTCAATATGTGCTATCTCGTTTTTTGAGGCAACAACTACTGAAACCTTTGGAATTTCTCTTCTAGAACTCACCTTTAGCCAGCTATGTTAATTTTTAATTAGGTAATCAAGAGGTTTAATATCATGATTTAATATCAAAATTTTGAATTTACGAACAGCTACTTAATCCAAAAGTGGCTATTTAAATTTAATGTTCATATCAGGTGACCTTATTTTCTTTGAGAGTTTAGAAAATGATTTTTGTGAATAATTGGCTGTTTACTATGCCTTTTTGCGTATAAGGAGATATTGTTTGGTCGAATTTAAATGACGATAAATAATATCATAAGTATATTAAAACTAATTGTCAATTATTTGATGATTTTTTTAAAAATGGCGTTACAAAATTGAGAATATTCAGATGATAGAAAATTTTCAGCAACTAAAATGTAAGATCTTATTTTTCTGCTTGTCAACATCTATGATTTTAATGCATACTCTAAACGGAATTCGAATCGAACACAAGATTTTTTTATTAACTTATGCCAGATTAGTATTGTATTTTTTTAGATTTCCTTGAAATTAGAAGTTCAAATTTTATTTGTTGATCAATATGGCGACGGAAATCCCGACTTATTAAAAAAATTTACTTCAGCATTTCAGAATCTCAAAGCCTTTATTACAAGTATTTTCAGACTATAAAATCTTTAATTAATGTGATTTAATACAAATCAATAAAAAAAGAACCAATGGTGTATTTTTGAAAATTTTAGTTTTAATCTTGAATATTATTATTTATTTAATCCTAACTTCAAGCCTAATCGCTTCCAATACACCAATAATATCAAAAGAACCAAAAATCATTGATAGCAAAAATTTAGTGTTAGAATTTTCCAAACATAAAAACCAATATGTATTTCTCAAAGATCTACGCCTTAAAGAACAACGAGGACTCATCGAAGTTCCGGATTCAAGCATTGAAGCCTGGAAAGTATGTCCATTATGGAGTCTGACATTTATAGATCCTAATATTTCAATAAACTCAAATTCTGCAGATTACGTTTCCACTGATACTGGTGAAAATGAGACATCCATGTGGATTTCGCATAAATGGAGTTATTCAAAAAATAATCTTGCTCTAACGATCTTTGTTAAAATTCAAATCGATGCTTTTACGAGTTCTTCTTTATGGGATCTCGAGATTATTTCACAGCGCGATCAAAAATTTGAGCTCGAGAAAGTAGTATTCCCAATTGTAGGTGATATAAAATTGTCAGGGGAGGAGGGGAATATTCGTCTTGTATATCCTCAATCTTGGGGTTATGAATATTTCCGCGCCGAAGACCATGATATTTCTTATGATTACCCTTCCTCAGGATGTCAAATGCAATTTGTAGCTTACTATAATGATAAAACAAGAGAGGGGATCTACGTTTCAAGTAGTGACACAGATGGAAATCAAAAAATTTATCGTAATCACCAAGGAAATCCAGATATTCCGTTTGCAAGATTTGAACCCACTTTGCTACCCTCACCGGAAAAAGGTTTGAATTGGAAAACGCCGTATTCAACAGTACTACGACCCTATAATGGAGATTGGTATGAACCAGCTAAATTCTATAGAGACTGGGTGATTTCCAATTCACCGTCTGTAAAAGCAAATAGAGATAAAATCTGTAAATGGTTGTTCGAAACAAATTTTTGGTTTCGATCTGGTCCCTCTTCGTCCACTGAGTCAAATTTTCAGAATACTGAAAATCTAAAATATTTAGAAATTGTGACTGATTATTTAGGTGTCAATACAGCTGTTAATTTGTTTCATTGGCATAAATACCAATTCGATTATTTGTATCCAGACTATTTTCCCGCACGATCGGGTATGTTAGATTTTATTCAAGAAATGAAAAGGTCTGAAATAAAGATTGTTCCATATATAAACGGCCGGATTATTGATGAAAGGCTTTTGGAATCCAATGTACAGTATGATAGGAGTGTTTGTCTTTTCGATACAAGTCGAACACCTCCCTATCTGGTTAGCATATATCACGATTCACCATTTGTGACCATGTGTCCTTCAGCCAAGCCCTGGCAGGACAAGATCTTTTCCATTTCCAAAACAGTCGTGGAAAATTATAAGGTAGATGGTATTTACTTTGATCAGATATGCAATAATAATGGATTTCGGTGCCTTAGCACACAACATGGCCATATTCCCGATCCAAATTTTGGAGGAAATATTCCTAGAGGAAACCGTTGGGTAAAAGGTTATAAATCTATGTTAGAAAAAATTGCAGAATTAAAAAAATCCAATTCTGAAATCATATTTAGTTCAGAAGATGCAGCTGAACCGTGGAACAATTTAATCGATCTTTTTCTAATGTTTAACTCGAGAAGCACAGATGAAAACAATTCCTATCAAATGGTTCCTTTATATCCATCTGTTTATAGCGGATATACTACAACAATGGGATTTCAATACATCGGGATGGATCCAAAAGATTGGACTCCCGTGATTTTATCCAAACTTGCCAGAGCCCTCGTTTGGGGATCTCAGCCCGGCTGGATAGAAGCAAAGACAGTGTATGAAAATAAAATAATTCTAGAATACACCAAAAACCTGGTTAAAACCAGGAAATTGGCTCAGGATTATCTTAATTTTGGTGAGATGAAGCGTACACCAGTTTTTAATCCCCCATTGCTTCCAGAAGTAGTCGAAGAGTGGGTAAGACTGGAGAAGGGTCCGGGGAGAATTACATTTACATTATCCCCCATTCAGACCAGCTACTGGGAGTTAAACAATAATTCTGGTGCCATAATACTAACCAATTTTACTGAGAATAAATATGATAGACAGAACCAAATGCTAATGGTTTTCATAGATGAGATATACAGTGAGAAAGAAAACTTTGATCTTTTTATAAACGGAACGTTTGGGGGAGATGCAAAAGCTGAACATAATAAAATTCAGATACCAATTATCATGGGGGCTTATGAATCAAAATTTATAGAGATTGTCCCGGTTGATAAAATTTAAAACAGGACCATTAAGTTTGAAGTTGTATTAAGAATCACCTTAAAAATACCAATTTGTGACCAGTTCGAATGGACTCTATAATTTTGAAAGGAAGCAGGCTTGATAAATAAATTTCTTCAAAGGGTATTGGAGAGGCTTCACCTTCCCGGACCGCTTCAAGAAATTGTCTCACCTCTTCTTTATGACCCTTATCCTGTGAGGCGATTTTATATTTCCTTTTTCTTTTCCCAAATACCCGCAATTCTTTAAAATCATGCAAAACTGCAGTAACGCCATTTCCATGAATTTCCAGATACTCTTTTTCCAAATATTTATTTCCATTGGCCAAATAGGAAATATGGGCAATTGAACCGTTCTCAAATTTTAGATTAATTAATAAGGTATCCTTCAGATTCTGCGGGTCTTCCGTGGCATCCGCAGATACGGTAACCGGCCGCGACTGGCAAAGATACATGGCCAGATCCACAAAATGACAAACCTCACCAATAATTCTACCACCACCCACGTCAACATCCTGTGTCCAGTGGGAAGCGGGAATATACCCGGCATTTATCCGGTAGTTGAGCGCAAAGGGCGGTGTTACAAAAAACGGTCTTATTTTCTGAACCAACGGGGCAAACCGCCGGTTAAATCCCACCATTAATATGGGGGACGATGATTTTTTTTTGACGGATTGATGATAGGCTTTTTTTACCGTCTCCAGTTCCTTTAACGTGGTAGCCAGCGGTTTTTCCACAAACACATGCTTTCCCGCCTTAAGTGCCTCCTCCACCTCTCTGGCATGTAAATTATGACGGGTGGCAATAAATACCGTGCTGATGTCCCGGTTTTGATATACCTCACCATCATTTGTGGAGGCATTCTGAAAACCAAACTTCTCTGCAACGGTGCGGGAGGTATTCCCCCTGGAGGTTACCACGGTATCCAGGGATACCCCATTCACATCCTTGATATTCGGCAAGAGAAAATTCTGAGCAAAGGAACCGGCACCAATAAACCCAATCTGCAATTCAGAAGGCCGATACTGGCCATTCACTGCAACAATTTTCTGAATCTCTTTCCCGGGATGATATTTGAGCAGGATTCCCAAAAATGGTTCGCTTTTTTTCATGATCAGTTCATAGGCATCCTGTGCCTCATCGATATCAAACACATGGGAGGTCAGGTTTTCAAACCTGATTTTTTCTGTGGCCACCAAATTCAGAAAGGCTTCCATGTTGCGCTTCTCCGTCCAGCGGACATAGCCGTAGGGATAATCAATCCCCTTCTCCTCATAAAGCGGATCGTAACGTCCCGGACCATAGGAACAGGACATGCGCAATTCCAACTCCTTGTTATAATAATGCTCCCGCGAGAAACCGGTCGGAACAGCACCAACCACTACCACTTTCCCCTTCTGGCGAGCCAGACGGCCGGAAAGCTCAATAGGGTCGTTACTGGAAGTCCCGGCTGTGATAATGACCGCATCTACCCCATGACTATCCGTGGCAGATAATACGGCCGATTCAAGAGTATCATCTTCCCTGGAAAAGGCGTAATCGGCCCCATTCTGGAGGGCTTTTTCAACCACATCCGGATTCACATCAATCCCAAAAACCGAAACCCCGGCAGCCTTTAACATCTGGATGGTGAGCTGACCCAACAGCCCCAAACCGATCACAGCGCAGGATTCTCCCAAACGCAGGTCTGCCTGACGAATACCCTGCATAGCAATGGCGCCCAAAGTGGTATAGGCAGCATGTTCCAGCGAACAATTGGTTGGCAGCTTTGCGCATAAATTTACCGGAACCGATACGATTTCGGCATGCCCGGCTTCACCACCACCGCAAGCTACTTCGTCACCTACTTTGAATTCGCTGACCTCGTCGCCCACCTCGATGATGATTCCTGAACAGCTATACCCCAGAGGGGACCAGGCGTTCAGCGCATTTTTTACTCTATTATAGGTAGTAGTAAGTCCCTCTTTCATAACTCTATCAAGAAGCTGTTTTACCTGCTCTGGTTTTTCTTTTGCTTTCCCAAGATAACTTTTTCGGGCTTCAGTAACTTTACTCCCTTCGGTTCCTGGACTTATTAATGAGTAGTGAACTCTCACCAAAATATTTCGGGGTAATATAGCAGGATCCGGTACTTCTAATAATTTCATTTCACCTTTAAGATTTTGAACAAGTTGTTTCATGGGATAATTGCAGAAATTAATTTAACAAGGTTTGATTATTGAATGACAAATCTTAAACTTCCAAAATTTCTTAGGAAAAAAATGATCTCATTGATATGATCAAAAATAAAATTCAACTTATCCTAATTCTTACATCCTTCCTAATTCGAATAGCAAACGATGTCGAAGGCTGCAAATGAAAATTTAACGAACTTGAAAACTTTGATCAAAGCCACAAAATAAAACTTAAAGGTTGTGTTATCGTATTTCATATGAATATACTTGGTGAATTGCCCTGAAAAGATCTGGCTCTATCTTTTCCCAGTTATATTTATTGTATATTAATTTCTTTCCATTTTGACCCATCTCCCGACGTCTCTCTTCGTTACTTACTAAATATTCCATGGCCTGCGAAATTTCAGTAATATTATTTGGATCGACGCAAACACCACATTTTCCTCTTTCGATTATTTCCAAAAAATTACTGAAATTGGATGCTATAACAGGAACCGACATGCCGATATATTCAAAAAGTTTTAAAGGCATGCTTCTTAGAAAATTGTATGTTGGCTGATGCAACGAAA
>Ga0209536_100000100_pt1 | contig 120875 bp, 116 predicted proteins | sample DeeMarSeWOR28_12_FD_187461 | JGI IMG/M metagenome (GOLD analysis project Ga0209536, IMG submission 187461) | Marine sediment microbial communities from White Oak River estuary, North Carolina - WOR-2-8_12 (SPAdes) (version 2) | ecosystem: Environmental > Aquatic > Marine > Intertidal zone >...
CAGCTATTTCTGCCTCTGCTTTGTTCTGCCATCCCTGGGCCCCACATTCTGAAAAAATTTCGATGGCCCTGTTAAGGTTTTCTTTGGCTCTTTTGGGATCGCCTTTGCGCTTGCACAATTCAGAATAAAAGACATAATCACACGCTAAGGACCATATCGTGCCGTTGCTTTCATCTGCTTGAAGCGCCTTCCTGGCCCAGTCCTCCGCCTCGGTTAAATGACGGCTGTCCATATTCAATAAAATCTCAGCAACATATCTGGCCGCCCATCCTTTGGCGATTTTGACATTAATACTGCTATAATGTTCAAACACTTTGTCCAGGTCGATATCTTGAACACTGCTGAACACTTTCAACCTTGCGATGGCAATTTCCCACAGCTTGGTCCAAAAGGAGAATAATTTAAAGGGTTCCAAGATCGAAATTCCTCTTCTATACGTATCGATGGCTTTTTCGTATTTGCCCATATCCGCATATGTATGGCCCAGGAAACCCATTCCCCAGGTTCCCCAACCCAACATCGCCGTTTTTTCAAATAAGGGCAGCGCTTTTGATAGACTATTTTCGGCTTCATCAAATAATCCCTTACAATAACAGGACGCACCATAACTTGAATACGCCATGCCCTTTAGATATATATCGCCACTCGCCAGTGCCAGCCGCAACGACTCTTGGCTCATTTGATAGGCAAGATCAGCCTTTCCGTAAAAAATTTAGTTAAAGGTGCTCATGAGGCCCTTTGCAAAAACGATCATAATCAGATTATCGGTTTTCAACCCTAAATCCAGTGATTTCTGAAAATACGCAATACCTTTTTCAAACTCGCAATTCATAGATCGGGCGATCCCTAAAAAAAAGCTTGCAAACCATAAAGACGTATCGTCATTCACTTTTTCGGAAATCTTAAAAGTCTGGTCTAAATATCGAAAGGCCTGTGAATAATCCTCCTCAACCCATTGGCTAAATGTGCCCATAACCGTATAAATAATCGGGAGCCGCTTTTGATACTTCAGCTCCAGCGCTAAGTCGGCAATGGGGGCGACGGCCTCTTTGGCGTCAACATAGTGGTCTAAGCTCAAATAGTAGCCCGCAAGACGTGTCCGAGCATCAATTATTTTCTTTTGAGTCGTATCTGATTCAGGTAATCTCTCAAGACAATAAATGGCTTTCCGAGCGCATTCAATCGCATCTTTAAACGAGGCCGCTTTCTGGGCCTTCTTGCCGGCCAATTTCGCATGTTGAGCTGCCTTCTCAAAATTTTCACTTTCAATAAAATGCTCGGCTAAAACCTCATGGTATTCGCTAATATTTTCTTTGTACAATTGCTCAATTGCATTTCCGATCACCTCATGAAGCTTCTTCCTCCTCTGGGTCAAAATGGAATTATGCACCACCTCCTGGGTCAGCGCATGCTTGAAGATATAGGTGGATTGCGGATATATTCCTCTTTCATAGAGAAGCTCTGCATCCTTTAAAACTGAGAGATGCGTAAGTAAATCCGGTTCCGGAAGATCTGTTACGTGTTTAATTAATGCATAACCAAACTCCCTCTCGATCAGGGAGCCGTTCTGAAGCACCTCTTTGGCACCCTCTGGAAGCGAGTCGACTCTGGCCATGATAACATCCTGAATGGTGGAAGGAATGCTTACCGCCTTTAGCGCTCTCGCCAATCCATACTTGTTGTCTTTTCGCTGGATGACCTTTAAGTCTTTAAGCGACTTGATAAACTCTTCGATAAAAAAGGGAACACCTTCAGTCTTTTCCAGCAGCAATTCCTCAAGGTCCCTGTCGATGTCCTCTGTGCCGAGGAGATGCGATATCATGATGAGGCTCTCACGGTTTGAGAGCCGATTCAAAGTTATCTGACTATGGAAGGATCTGCCGGCCCAAATGTGCACAAATTCCGGCCGGTATGTAAATATTAGTAAAACCTGTGCACCCGGTATACTTTCTAAAACAGACTTCAGTACATCCTCTGAATTCTTATCCACCCAGTGGAGATCCTCATAGGCCAGTATCAAGGGTCGGCTTTCAGAGGCCTTAAGGGCAATTCGCTTTAAGGTCTCAATAATGCGATCCTTTCTCGATTCAAGGCTCATTTGAATGTTGTCGATTCCGCTTTCCCTTACGCCCAATAGTTCCAATAGATAAGGCAAATTTGAAGCTTCATCCAATCCCAATATCTCCAACCCGCTCCGCACCTTTTGCCTCATTTCCAAATCCCTGTCACTTTCCCGGATATCAAAATTGGCTTTCAGTATGTCGGCGTGTAAATGATAAGCGACGCCTTTGCTGTAAGAGAGGCATCTTCCTTCTAAAAAAGTCGCGTCTTCGCTGCTCACCGCCTTTCTGAACTCATACAACAGCCTTGATTTGCCGACTCCGGCTTCAGCAACAATGGAGACGGCCTGGCCCCGGCCCGTCTTAACGCGGGCAAAGCTGTCGATCAAAATTTCCAATACGCGCTCTCTTCCCACGAAGGGCGTCAGCCCCATGGCCGTGCTGACATCAAACCTGGTTCTGCGGGTGCTGGGGGCGATAATCTGGTAAACATTGACCGGTTCCTGCTTACCTTTTATTTTTCTTTTACCCAATGTTTCAAACCCAAAGAACCCCTCGGTGAGTTTGAATGTCTCCTCTGATACCCTGGTCGTTCCTGCCTTTGCCAGCCCCTCAATCCTTGAGGCTAAATTCACAGTATCCCCGACCGCCTTAAACTCTACGCGCAAATCATTTCCCAATGTGCCGACAACCACAGGGCCTGTATGAAGTCCGATGCGCATTTTTAGTGGCGGCATATCTTTTCTTTTCTGCTGCAATTGGTCACTGAATTTTACCATCTCCCGGTGAATCGCCAGACTCGATCGAATCGCCCGCTGAGGCGCATCCTCTAAAGCAATGGGTGCTCCAAAAAGCGCCATGATTCCATCCCCGGTCATCTCGTTTACAGTGCCCCCGTAGTCGTGGACTTTGTGAATCAGTATTTCATAAACCTTGTCCATAATTGAATAGGCTTCTTCAGGGCCGAGTTGTTCTGACAGAGGTGTAAATTCCTCCATATCGCAAAACATCACCGTAACCGGTTTGCGCTCGCCTTCAATTCGATCTTTCTGGGAAAGGATTTTTTCAGTCAGGCCTTTGGGGAGGTACTTTTGAATTTTAGTAAGCTTTTCATCAAATGAGAGCTCTTTGGGGGCCGACCTGGAAGATGGGATCAACTGAGAACCGCATTCGCCACAAAATTTGCTTTCCGGTGAAAGTACGTTCCCGCATTGGGGACAGGTGAGGTCTAATTTCGCTCCGCATTCTTTACAAAACTTTGCCCCTTCACGATTCTCAAACTGACACTGCGGGCAATTCATAGTGATGCCCTACATTAATAAAGTTAAGCAGTTTGAATCAGGATGAAGGAACCCTGGAAAACTAAACGAGAAATATCTTAATCACGTCTTCTTGTCAATTGTGGGGATATTCAAATTGTTGTGGCAGGAAGAGTTGGCGTAACGTTGTATTTTTGAGGCCGCTTCCATCAGTCATATTGCAATATATAATCAACCGCTTCATCCAAATCCGCTTGATCCTCCAATGCTTTCACCACGCGTTCGGCCAGCTCGGTTAATATTTTTCTGATCGCAGCTGCCAGTTTAAGCGCATCGCTATCCTTTTGTACATATGTTCCTTTGGTCATCGCCTGATCCAGTAACGCCAGGGGATTATAGTTATTAATTAGAAGCGCCTTGGGCAAGGTGTCACTGATGAGCTCAACCGCTTTTTTAAACTGCTTCTCCTTTTTGGCCGATTTCAGAATTTCAATTTGAGATTCGGATGAATTTGTTCTCTGTATGAGTTTGATAATTTCATTTATAATATGATCTTTTTGGCTTTCAACAACTCTACGATAGTAAGCCAAAGCGCCTATCCCAAGTCCCTGAATTTCGGCCCGGCGACCCAGTAGAAACATATCTTTGTTTTTGCCCAGAATTGAAATAATCCCCAGTGAGACCTGCGGACCAAAGGGAGGCCATTCACCTAATTTTGCGGCCTCGCCGATATCTGCAACGGTGTTCCATCGCGCCATAATCGCAAATATTTTCGAACGCGATCTGCAGTTAGAACATGAATAATGGAGAAAAACACGCGTCCATCTTTCGGTTAAGGTGATTTTTTTGGTTTGGGAAGAGTCAAAAAAACGAACGCCGTTACAAAACTGTTCCGGGCAATGCAGCTTTAAACGCGGCTTGGTTAGAATAGGTGCTGAAGTGGCACTTCGGGATATGCCAAGATTGATTATCGGATGGATTCCGCCTGGCGGGTGTTTACAGAGAAGGTCTTCAAATTTCAGTGTCTCAATTTGAACAGAATTTCGTCTGGCTTTTTCCAATTCGGCCATAATGGCGCCTTTGTCCGCTGCATAGCGTCAACTTATCAAAACTCGCCGACAGTTATCGAAACGAAATCTAAGAATTTGAAACACGCTTGCGGTAGATGGTATTCACGTATCTACCCATACCGAAAGAGGGCAAGAAGGTCAAGTATTATAAATAGTTAGGCTATTGAAGAGTGTAGTTTTCTATATCGCAACATAAATATAAATAAATGTCAGTCCCCGGGTTCGGGGTTCAGGGGTTCCAGCTGCTGGTCCCTGGCTGCTCGCTGCTGGCTACTCACTGCTGGTCAGAATAAAATTGCCAGAAGCCAGTAGCCGGTGACAAGCGGCCGGATACCATTCAACCTCTGCTTGAACTTTGAACCTATGAACATAGCGACTTGTATTGTTTAAAGCGCTCAACCGGGACTGATCAATGCGGCGGGAAAATAAACGGTAAGGCCGCTACTTTTTTTTGCCATTCAAGAATCTTACGCCAAAACCCGTTAAATTTGACCAAACGACTTTAGCCTTTACTTTAGCCTTCCTGCTTTTTTTTGATGGGATACCCAAGGTGACGATCTGACCGGCCGCGAGGTTCTCTTTGGCTTTAACAAAAACTCCGGCGGGGCTTATATTTTTGGTTACACCCCCGAAAATTCGGTTTTCGGTGGCGAAAAATACGGGCTTGGAATAGATTTTTCTTTCATGCTGCCTGCTATCGTGCACTTCCTGGAATCCGCCCGTTTGCAAATTTAGCTTATCGTAATTAACCACGTATTTGACGCCATAACCATAGTAAAAAGATGAGGTGGTCAATTTCTGACGCCATATTATTCTGGCCCGATAATACGTGTAAATATCAGATAGGGGCGAAAGGGGAGTATCCTCAATCCCGATATGGATCATTTCGCCTTGCCGCAGTAATTTGTCGGCTTCGAAATATAATCCATTTTCACTGTAGTTTAGCATCCTGGCCTTATAAATAAGGCCAACATTCAAATCTTCGACGGTAAGCGGGCATTGATGATGGATGCGGGCGTGATTTCTTTTTTCAGAATTAGAAACCATGATGATTCGGCGATCCCCATGAAGTGAATCTGACCTGAAAGCTCAGGGCCACAAAACGTAAAAATTAGATTCATGCAAAATTCAGGAATTTAGTTTATGCCGTCTTCTCGACAACATAAATAGGAAGGTATTTTCTCCTCAATTTGTCCAGCTCTGCTCTAACGAGGGTGAACATCGTTAGGACAATTGCGTTCAACTCCTGCATGGCCTCGAGTTGTGCGACGATTTCAGGATAATGCCTTTTCCCTCTTACTCTTCTGAGCTTTTTCAGGATCTTTTCCGGCAGTATTTCAAAGCCAGGAGGGGTGTTCAAAATGGCATCCAATAATAAAGGATTACTGCCATCTAAAAGTGAATTTTCAAAATGAGATAATATCTGAGATGCCGGCATGGCAGAAAGCCGATCGCGAATTTCCCGCTCCTGCATAAATTTAAGAAGGCGGTCATCACTGCTCGCAGGCGGTTCGCATAATTTGGCTTCAAGTTCATTAATCAAATCTGAAGCACTCCTTTTGGACTTTAAAATTTCGAGTTTGGCGATCGCCTTTTCCAATACCTCACGTCTCGAGCTGCTTTTTTCTCCCTCGTTTATATTCTTATCATCCTCAATTCTTTGAAATTCGTTTACGATGAAGTTACGCATGAGCAAAATGTCATTATAAACTTTTTCAACGACGGCCACGCCGTCGCCGGGAAGTATTTTGGTCGCCTTTGCCAGCTGAAAACGAAGTTTGGGAATTAATTGGTCCAGCATATTTCCTCAGGTATGCGTTTGTTTCGAATATATTATAAGTATTTACAATATCATACCGAAACTGACGATTTATCAGAAAGGAATGCAAAATTTGTACAAAATCAGCATCTGCTGCAAAAAATAAAAATAATACTAAAATTACAGGTGGTTATAAAAAATAGAGCCGAAAGCATTCAACACAGTATGAAAATTTTTTACCAATTTATTGGAGTTCACTTCACAATTTTAAATGTCACTCATTTATTAAGACTGAATTCAAAAATTAAAAATTTTGTGGTAATTGCAATCAAAATTTGTAATTATGAGAATAATTATTGTTTTAATGTCTTTCGCCATGAGAATCCAGTAAATTCGAGCGATATGGATATAAATGTTATCACCAGGGACAATGTTCTTACTTAATTTTTTACCTGAATTTTGCAGGCGTCGGAGGCTTTCATCGGCAAAATTCGGGCATGAAATCATCCGTTATGCTTAACTCCGAAAATCAGGGCCTTCTTGATAGCGGCGTCAGAGAAATCCGGGATCCGCGCAAATATCCCAGGATACCCTATATCGGGCCGGTGGTTTTCAAGTGCGGTAATCAACAATACAACAAGGGCCTGATTATAAATATAAGCCGCAGTGGCGTTTTCATTGAAACGAAAAAGAAGGGTTTTTTCGGCCAGGCAATCGAGCTTGTTATCCCGTACAAAAAAATCGACAAACGTGTCAGAATAAAAGGCTGGATTGTGCGCCAGGGCCAAACGGGAATTGGGGTGACATTTAGAAAAACATTGGAACGAAGGTCGGGAAGGGAACGCAGAAGCGACTTAGACCGCAGGCGCGGTTTAGATCGGAGAAATAACCGCAGACATAGATCACGGGTATAAAAGCACCCCAAAAATTACTAAACGGGAAGCCAATCTTCAAACTGAAATCCTCCCGGGTAGGCTTCAAGTTTCTGCCTGTGCTTCACCGATAGATCCGGGCAATCCCCGGGACTTTTAACACCTTCAACCAGCCTCGTGGCAAAAACAAGGCAGGTGGGTTCGTTACATTTTCGACGCAGAGACTCGAATCCCGGGTTCATCTCCGGCCTGAATATTACTTTTTTATACCCCCTCAGAAGCATGGTCTGCCTTTCCCGGATTAAATTATATTTCGACGACGGAACGCGACCGGCGTGAATGGTTGGATATATGCGATTATAATTTGCAAAAGCATCCGTTTCATAATGGTTGACGCCGTTAAAAAAGGTCTTGATATATTTTTGATCATTATTATTATCATCTACCAGCTCCATAGCTCATTTTAAATAAAAAAGCTTTAAGTTTTGCCGGACCTGCTCCCTACTTATAAAACAGCAGTTTCGCAATGAGCTTAAAACAGACCCCATAATGCTGCCTCCGGGATTATGCCATAATTCCGGGGCCCATTAACCTGCTTGTAGGGATGAGAACATGCAGAATCATATACTAGAAATTTTTTCGGATTATATCTGACCCTGGTGCTACTTCATTACCGTGCGTATTGATCGGCTGCAATCTGAATACGATATCGATATTAAATGGACAGCCTTTCCTTTGAATCCGGCCGTACCGCCCGAAGGCTATCCCCTGGCCGACTACTATGCCAGCCGCAACCTTGATATGGCCGAGAGGGTGGCGCATATGCAGCAGGTTGCGGATCACCTCGGTTTGCCGTTTGGAAAGCGGGAAAAAATTTACAACAGCCGCCTTGCGCAGGAGGTGGGCAAGTGGGCCGAGAAAAATGGTCGGGGCGAAGATTACCATCGCGCCCTGTTCCATGCGTATTTTGCCGAGTGTCAGAATATCGCAGAAGCGACAACCCTGGAGGCCATCGGCTCACAGCTCGGTGTTGATACGGCTGAAATCCGCCAAGTTATCGCTTCCAGAATCCATCGGGATGAAGTCGACGAAGATTGGCAGCGCTCCCGCCGGCTCGGCATTCATGCGGTGCCGACATTTGTCATCAACGCGTCCCAATTGGTCGGTGCGCAGCCGTATGAAAAGCTGGTCCAATTTTTGGATTATCATCAAATACCGCGCCGCGCGAACGCCTAATGTCCGGCGCCTCAAATAAACTTTCTGAAAAATTGTCCCAACACTTAAGAAGCCGATTTTATTTCTCTTTCATTATTCACCCACAGCCTTAACACATAACCGTAATTGGGTTTTAAACAAGTGGTGTAATTTTTAAGCAAGCTTGGTATTTTCGAAGTGGATAAAAAACAATTAAAATACGTTATCCTGGGAGCCTGTTGTACGGCTATCTTTTGGCCCGGAACGCTCGTGTTCGGGTTACCCGGGGTCATGAGCCATTACTGGCAGAACGCTTTCGGCGTTGGTCCCGCCGAAGTGGGCCAGATCTTCTTTTTTATTCTGGTCCCCACGGGGATTTTTATGTTTCTCACCGGCAGGCTGCTGGAACGATGGAAACCGGGATGGTTGGTGGGAATCGGAGCGGTTGTTTGCGCAGGCGCCACCATCCTGCTTCCGTTGGCCTGGTCTTTTACCTATGTCTATACCTGGGCTTCTGTAATGAGCGCCTCAACGGCATTGATTTATATAAGCGGATTGACTGTTGTACAGATCTGGTTTCCGGAACGCCGCGGATTGGTCTCAGGGCTGTTTAACATGTCCTTTGCCGTGTCTGCCGCCCTGCTCTCGCCGATTTACAATTTCATTCTTGATGCGTTTGCCTATCCCTGGGTGACGACGGGGGCCGCACTCTGCACGCTGATCTTTGGCCTGATCCCCTCTGCTCTGATGCGCTTTCCATGGCCGGGTGAGATTCCGGCCTCAGTTAGATCTGACATGATGCCCGAGAGCCGTCCATCGTCGATGACAATGATTGAAAGCCTGAAAACCCGTTCATTCTGGGGGTTGTGGTTGACGTGGGCGTTCGCCGGCGCAGCGGGTATTTCAATGGTTATTCTATCGACCGCATTTGGCAAAACAAAAGGCTTGTCATCTTATGAGGCGGTGTTATTATTAACCGCTTTTAATTTGACGAACGGAACCAGCCGCGTCATTAGCGGTTACCTTTCGGATTATATCGGACGCAAAAGGACACTGACACTTTCCTTTGCAATGGCCGGAGCAGCTTATTTTTTAATAACTCATACAGCATCTTTGATGATATGGCTGGTTTTATTTATGGCCATCGGCTACGCTTTTGGCACGATGTTTTCCGTTACAGCTCCTCTCGTCGGCGACTGTTTCGGGATGGATCATTTTGGTTCCATTATCGGTCTGATCTTCACCGCCTACGGTTTCGTTGCCAGTGTTATTGGTCCATGGTTTACCGGCCGCCTTCTGGATATCACCGGCAGTAATTTCACCGTAGTATTTAGCTACCTCGGCACACTCATGCTGTCCGCAGCGATCTTCGTCCAGATAACCAAACCTCAGACCGATTGCGTTCTGCCAGTGCGTTGACGCGCCCTAAATGCCAATGAATTTTGAGCCTTTGCGAATTCAGATTAAACCTTTTTTGCGAATCGCGCTTTACGATCGGGAATATCCGTGATGCGCTGTGAAATCAAACAAAAATTTGATCCGATCATTTACGAATCGACCAACTGCCGGCGCACGGTGCCAGGTTGTGATAAAATGGTCGAAACCGGGAAGAAGAAGCGATGTCAAAAGTCATGATCCATTCCGCTACCTATGAGAATGTCCGACCGGCGGTAGATCGGGCATTTGAGCTTTTCCCTATGGAACTGACCGGAAAAAGCATCTTAATAAAGCCAAATGTGCTCAGGGCGTCGAAGGCTGAAGAGGGCATCACCACGCATCCTGCCGTGCTTCGCGCTGTGGTTGAAAAGATAGAAACCATGCAACCTGCCGCCATCGTTGTGGGGGACAATCCGGGGGCTAAAAACTATGGAATAAACGCGGAATGCTTCGAAAAAACAGGCCTGATGGAAGCTGCCGGGGGTTATTATCAGAATATCGGCAACAATTCGAAAGAGGTTGATTTCAACGCCGATTTTATACCCACAGTGAGTCTTTCCCGCATCATACTGGACGTCGATATCATCATCAGTCTGCCGAAATTCAAAACCCACGGGTTGACCGTCATGAGCGGCGCGATCAAGAACAGTTACGGTTTTTTAACCGGCGCTCAGAAAGCCAGGTTGCACAAATTGGCGGGCAGCCCCAGACGCTTCCATGAAATGCTGATCGACGTGTTTCGTTTACGAATACCCGATCTGTTCATAGTGGATGCGGTGGTCGGTATGGAAGGCAATGGCCCTGCTTCCCCCGACCTCAGAAACATCGAACTCATTCTGGCCTCCGACAACGCTGTAGCTGTGGATTCCGTCATTGCCGCCATGATGGGATGTGACCCGGGCCAGCTGCGATTCCTGCAAAAAGCAAAGGAAGAAGGTTTAGGCGACTATGACCTCAATTCGATTGAAGTCATTGGAGAATTGAAGAAACTACCTCATTTCAAGCTCCCGCGTTTAATCGATGAAACGATTTTTAGCCAACCGGAGCGGCAATCTTATCTCCTCAACTTAACGCTTCTGCGACCCCAAGCCGATCCTGAATTGTGCACAGGCTGCGGCACCTGCGTTGATCAGTGTGCTGCATCGGCCCTGTCAATGAGCGGAGATCTCCCCCAGGTGGACGCAGACAGCTGCATTACTTGCTTCTGTTGCCAGGAAATCTGCCCTGAGAAAGCCATTACCTTGAAATAAATGGTACGCTTATCCGATTACCCGAAGAACCGAATTAGAGCATCGCGGGCGGTAAGACCTGCGGTTAAAAAACTTGACCCTTGCAAAGATGCCGTGGTAATAAATAAAAGAATTAGAAAAGCGAACCCCTTTTAAGGGATTGCCATGAACCCAGCGAACACGACCCCGTTTTTCAGATAGAAAGACGGGGTTCTGTGTTTAAGGTGCTTATGAAAACGCTTCCCCTGGAAATCGTATTTAAACTTTTGGGTACCCAGAACATCCCGGGATCTCCAAGGGAACTTAAAATTCTATGTGTCCGTGTTTCAGAACTCGTCGAATTAAACGGTGAGGATTGGATTCGTGAAAATCGACAAAAGCTTATCGATGAATGGTATTACATTATCCGCCAGGGAATCATCCATTAAATTTGGGAGGTGTACAATGTTTACATTCATGCTTTTGATTGTTTTGATTTCGTTTATGGTTCAATTCAGCGCCTTAGCTGAGCAAGCTTTTGAAACGGATATCTTTAAAACCTCTGAAGGCGACCTGAAAATTACGTTCCTCGGCCACGGTACCCTGATGGTCACTTTTGGCGACAAAATTATTCATATTGATCCGTTTTCACGCGTCGCAGATTATTCGAAACTTCCGCAAGCCGACATGATTCTGTTGACCCATGATCACCCTGACCATCTTGATCTAAAAGCCCTGGAATTTGTGAGAACAGACAAGACCGTCCTCGTGTTGAACGAAAAATGTGCCGAGCAGGTCAAGGGCGGCATTATCATGCGTAACGGTGATGTTAAAACCATTGAAGGTCTCAAAATAGAGGCTGTGCCGGCTTATAATCTCGTCCACATGCGCAGCGAAGGGGTTCCTTTCCATCCCAAGGGTAACGGAAACGGATATGTGATCACTTTCGGTGATAAACGATTCTATGTGGCCGGAGATACCGAAAATATTCCGGAAATGAAAAAACTGAAAAATATCGACTGCGCATTTTTGCCGATGAACCTGCCCTATACCATGACACCGGAAATGGTGGTCGATGCCGCCAAAGCGTTTACACCGAAGGTTCTTTACCCCTATCATTACGGTGACACGGATCCTTCAAGGCTGGTCGAGTTGATGAAGGATACCCCGGAGGTTGAAGTTCGCATCCGCAAGATGGAATAGCCGAGCAACCTTACAGCTGCCCAGTACCTTTGCTTTAAACCGTTGTATGAAGGCAAGGGAATCTATTGGTCAGCGAAGAAAGAGAGAAGGAGCATCAGCCGTAAAAAATTATTTTTGAATCGCCGGGTTTCATCTCTCCAAAAAAATAATCCATCTGTGTAAGCAGGCGGACATCCGAAATTTAACCGGGCAGCAGGCCGACAGCAGCATCGGAACGCTCGCCAGCGCGCATCTTTGTGCCGCCTTCAAAAACACCAGTTTCTATTATCCCAGTGAAAATTCATTTTTTCTGATGCGGGTTGACGACCGGCTCGAGGAACAAATTGGGATAAAAAACGGCTGCCTGGAGTTATCGGATACGCCCGGTTCGGGTATTGAAATTAGCGCAAAGAAGCTTGAAAAATACAAAAAGCCTTAGCCGGAAGCATTACGGCTTTTTGCTTGACAAGGGCGGGCGCTACCGGTAGTTAACTAACCGGTTGGTCAATTTTAAATGATTCCCCCATTGCAATCCCCAAATGGATCTGTATTCGGGCGGATTGTCAACATCGCTCCGCAAAGCGGTGGATACCGATGTTTAGAAGAGGTACACGTTATGACAGCTTGCTTATATTTAACTTTAGATCCAAAGGATGCTTTTATGCAGCAGATCGCGGGGAGCACCTGTTCGGTCACATGCCTGGATAAAATTCCAGCCGCCAGTGACCTTGAATCCCATCACCTGGTGGTGGAGGTTTTTTTAGATGAAAAATTGAAACTTGAGGCGCTGGGGGCGATTGCCCGATTTGACCACTGGACAGGTCCGGTGGCCTCGCTTCTTTACGGGGGTTCAGCCACCGAATGGGCAGTGCGGTCCGGGCTCGGTCAGAGACTGGTGGGATTCTATGCATGCCCGAGCCTGGAAGATATTCACTCGGCGGAATTGCTGGCAGGGGAAACCACGCGAACCGAGGCTTTGAGACAGGTTGAAACGTTTTTCTCGGATTTGGGATTTTCAACGATCATCTGTAAAGACCGGGCCGGCGGTATTTTTCCTAAAGTGCTGGCTGCCATGATCAACGAAGCGGCTCAGATGGTCCAGCTCGGAATCGCTCCCATGGAAGAAATCGACCAGATGATGCGCCTGGCAGCCAATTTTCCCATGGGTCCGTTTGAGTGGGCCGATCAGATTGGATTGGACCGGGTGCTGGCCATGCTGGAAGAACTTTCTCATGAATACGGTCCGCTCTATCACCCCTGTCCCTGGATTCGACGTAAAGTAGACGCCGGCCACTACGGGAAAAAAAGCGGGCAGGGTTTCTATCAATACGCTTCCGGAGGCGTTTCATGAAACAGATTCAATCGATTTTGATCGTCGGTGCCGGGGTCATGGGCAACGGCATAGCGCTGGTATGCGCCCGCAGTGGCCTTGAGGTCTGTCTGCTCGATCTGAACACCGTTGTTCTTCAAAAGGCCATGTCCAATATTGAACGGTTTTTTAAAGGCAGCGTCGAGCGTAAGAAAATCACCTCCGATCAAGCCCGTGACGCCATGGAGCGCATCACGCCATCAACCGATTTGACCGCAGCGGCTCAAAAGACCGATGGCGTCATCGAAGCCGTGGTGGAGGTTCAGGAGGTCAAAGAAGACCTGTTTAGGCAATTGGACCGGCACTGCGCGCCTGACGTCATTTTTGCCTCCAACACCAGCCAGATCTCTATCACCGAGCTGGGCCGCGCCTCCGGACGGCCGGACCGATTGGTCGGAATGCACTGGTTCAACCCTCCTGCCCTCATGCGACTCATCGAAATCCCCCGTGGCCTGGAGACCAGCGATGACACGGTTGCAACGGTCAGCGCCCTGGCCGAGCGCCTCGGGAAGCAACCCATGGTCTGCAAGGATTCACCGGGATTTGTTGTGAATCGAATTCTCAATGTCTGGTACAATGAAGGCATGCGCGCTCTGGATGAAGGTTTGGCCGATGCAGCGCATATCGATCAGACCATCAGAGATGGGGGTGGATTTCGAATGGGGCCGCTGGAACTCAGGGACCTGGTAGGACTGGATGTGGGCCTGCAGGTCACCTCCTCGCTTTACCGACGTCTGGGACAGGAAAAATTCAAACCGCCCGAATGTCTGCGGGAGCGCGTGGCGGCCGGTCATCTGGGCCGCAAGACGGGCCGGGGTTTTTACACTTACAACCGCAAGTAACTTTAGCGGATCTTTCCGCATTTACGGAAAGATCGACTTCAGGGAGACGATCGAAAATGGAAAACGTGGTTATCGTCAGCGGCGTACGGACACCGATCGGCGCTTACGGGGGCTCAATGCGCAATCTGCATGTATCCCAAATTTGTGCTCTGGTTCTCATAGAGGCGGTCAAACGTATCGGGATCGATCCGGCCGCGGTGGAAGATGTGATTATGGGCCAATCTTACCAGAACGGCGAGTGCGCTAACGGCGCACGCCTGGCGCTGCTGGAGGCGAACTGGCCCGACAGCGTGCCGGGTATTACCCTGGATCGCCGTTGCTGCTCCGGTCTGGATGCGGTTTTTTTCGGCGTAATGAAAATTCAGACCGGCAACGCCGACATCGTGGTGGCCGGCGGTATGGAAAGTATGAGCCAGACCGAGCTCTATCTCCCGGGCGATATCAGATGGGGTCTTGGCGGCAAAAAGGACCCCAAATGGGGTTTTATGCCCAAAGGCCACGGGGCGCTATCCATGTGGGGCATCCCTTTTTTCGACCGTATCCAGCGCGCCAGGGTGATGTCGCAACCCATCGATCGATATGGAGAGCTAAACTCCATGATGACCTGGGCGGAGACCGCGGCCCGCAGGGAAAAGATTTCGCGTCAGCAGGCCGATGAATGGGCCCTGCGCAGTCACCAGAGGGCCATCGCAGCCATCGACACGCAGATATTTAACGAAGAAATCGTTCCGGTTCCCATCCCCCAGCGCAAGGGGGATCCGCTGACATTTGATGCCGATGAGACGCCGCGGCGCGATACCACCCTGGAGAAGCTGGCCAGATTGCGGGCGGTTTACCCTGACGGTGTCTGCACCGCCGGGAATTCATCCAGTGAAAACGACGGCGCGGCCGCTGTCGTTCTCATGAGCGCGAAAAAAGCCAGAGATTTAAGCCTTGCGCCCCTGGCATATTTCAGATCCTGTGCTGTTGCGGGCACCGATCCCACCCTGACGTACCCATCTGTTCCCGCCGCAACGAACAAGGCCCTGGACAAACTCGGAATTACCATCGCTGATGTCGACCTGATAGAGATACAGGAAGCCTTTGCCGTCCAGACTCTGGCCGATGCAAAATTAATGGGGATTGCCGAAAAAGATTTCGATAAAAAGATCAACGTGAATGGCTCCGGAATATCTCTCGGCCACCCCATCGCTGCAACCGGCACCATGCGCCTGATTACGTTACTGCATGAGATGAGACGTCGCAACGTGCGCTACGGGCTCGAAACGATCTGCGGCGGCGGCGGACAGGGTATCTGTGCCATTGTCGAAGCAACCTGAAATCATAATGAGATGAGGTCTAAGCCTATGGCGACTTCTAATTCATTTCTCAGCCCTTACCGGGTGCTCGATCTAACAGACGAGCGGGGCTATATGTGCGGCAAAATCCTCGGGGGACTGGGGGCGGAGATTATTAAAATTGAACCTCCGGATGGGGACCCGGGCCGCAAGATCGGCCCATTTGTCGGCGACCAGCCGGACCCTAACCGGAGCCTCTACTGGATCGCGTTCAACGTTAATAAAAAGAGCGTCACGCTTAATCTTAAAACCGAAGAAGGAAAAACGATCTTAAAAAAACTGGCGGCCTCGGCCGATTTTGTCATCGAATCATTCAAGCCGGGGCATCTGCATGAGCTCGGGCTGGGATACGAGGACCTCAGCAAGCTGAACCCGGCCATCGTGATGACCTCCATATCCCCTTACGGTCAGACCGGCCCCTGTAAGCACTTCCACGTATCCGACATTGTCTGCTGGGCGGGGTCCGGTTATATGTGGTTGTGCGGCAAAGAAGACCGCGCGCCGCTGCGAATGTCGATCCCCCAGGCCTATCTCCACGGCGGCGCGGAGGCCGCCATGGGATCCATGGTAGCCTTTTGGCATCGGCAAAAAACCGGAGAAGGCCAGCTTGTTGATGTCTCCATAACCGAAAGCGCCATGTGGTCGTGTCTTACCGCCCATGCCGCCTGGGACATGAACCGCGAGATCCTCCAAAGACAGGGCGCCTTCCGGGCATACGGGGCGTATAAGATTCGCTTTATGTATCCGTGTAAGGACGGCTATGTCATTTTTTTGCTCCTCGGCGGCCATATCGGTGCCAGAGGTCAAAAAGCGCTGGCGCAATGGATCGATCAGGAAGGCATGTCCGATGAATTCTTAAGAAATTTCGATTGGGACGGTTTTGATGCTTCCACCTACAACGATGAAATGGCCCGCAAGCTGGAACCTTTTTTTGAACGGTTTTTTATGACCAAAACAAAAGATGAGCTTTTCAAAGCCGCACTGAAGATGCAGTATCTCCTGGCGCCGGTCAATACGATTCAGGATCTGACCGAAAACCCTCATCTGGCGGCCCGCGACTTCTGGGTCGACCTTGACCATCCTGAGCTCGATGTGCGCTTAACCTACCCTGGCGCGCCGTTCAAAAGCAACCGGGTTTCCTGGCGGATTGATCGGCGCGCGCCGTTGATCGGAGAACACAACCGGGAGATTTACGGACAGGAGCTCGGCTTTTCGGATCACGAAATCCGGGCCCTGACCGGGAAAGGGGTGATCTGATGGAGCGCGCATCGATTTTTGAAGATGTCAAGATTGCCGATTTTTCCACCAGTGTGGTGGGGCCGGCTGCAGCCCGAGTGCTTGCGGATTACGGGGCGACGGTCGTAAAGGTTGAATCCCAAACCCATGTGGATGCGCTCAGGGTGACCGCGCCTTACATGGGCAAAAAACCGGGGGTCAACCGATCGGGTTTCTTCAATGATTATAACGCCGGCAAGTACGGCCTGTGCCTTAACTTAAGAATGCCCAAGGCACTGGAGATTGCCAAACGGCTCGTTCAATGGGCGGACGTGGTTATCGAGACATTTCGTCCCGGAATCATGAAACGCTGGGGTCTGGATTACGAAACACTGGTGAAAATCAAACCGGATATTATCATGGTCAGCAGCACCATGTTGGGCCAATCCGGTCCCGACAAGGCCTTTAGAGGTTTCGGGCAGCATGGCGCCGCAATCGCCGGCTGGGGGACCACCCTGGCGTATTCCGATGATGACGCTGTCGTGCCCTTCAGCGCCTATACGGATTACATCGGCAGCCGCTATATCGCCATTGCCGTCATTGCCGCATTGGAGTATCGCCGCCGGACCGGAAAGGGACAGTACATCGATAATTCCCAGGTCGAGGGCTCCATAGACTTCCTCGCGCAGGGTGTTCTGGATTATAGCGCCAACCGGCACTTGCCTCAAAGGCTGGCAAACCGGGATCCCTGTTTTGCGCCTCACGGTGCGTATCGCTGCCAGGGAGAAGACCGCTGGTGCGTTATCGCCGTCGCAACAAATGAAGAATGGGACCGATTTTGCAGCGTCATCGGTAATCCGCCCTGGTCGGCTGATCCCAAATTCAAGACCCTATCGGATCGCAAAAAGAATGAGGACCAACTGGATCGACGGGTGGAAAGCTGGACGGCAAACCACCCCCCGGAACGGGTCGTTGAGGTGCTGCAGGCCGGCGGGGTTCCAGCGGCGCTGGTGGCCAACGCCAAAGATCTGGCCCAGGACCCGCAACTGACGCACCGCAAACATTATGTGGATCTGGAACACAGTGAAATCGGCGCTCACGGTTATGAGAATTTCGCTTTCAGGCTGTCAAAGACTCCCGGTACGCCCCGCAGGGGCGCCCCCTGTCTGGGTGAACATAGCGCCTATGTGTGTACCGAAATTCTCGGACTGTCGGATGAAGAATTTGTCCAGCTCTTGACAGAAGGTGTTCTGGAATAGGTGTAGAGAACAAACAATGGATTTCAAATTTACAGCGCAGGAAGAACAGTTCCGGCAAGAGGTTCAGGAATTCTTTTTTCAGGAAGAAAAGGACGTATGCGGTGCCCGAGAAGAATGGGATTCGGGTCAAGGCTTCGGCTCCCATTCCTGGGCCATCATCAGAAAGATTGGCGCCAAGGGATGGTTGTGCCCCACCTGGCCTCAAAAATATGGGGGGCTCGAGCTGTCGTTTATATACCGCTACATTATCATGGAACAGATGCACCATTTCCTCAATTGGTTTTCCACCGTCGGCGCCGGCATGGCGGGGCCGGTCATATTAAATCGCGGCAGCGAAGCGCAAAAAAATAATTATCTTCCCCGCATCGCAAGCGGGGAAATTGAGTTTGCCCTGGGTTATACCGAACCCGATGCCGGATCCGATATGGCCTCTCTCGTGATCGATGCCAGGGATAACGGAGACCATTTCATTATCTCGGGCTCGAAGCTTTTCAACACCCGCGCTCATTTTGCCCAGTATTACTGGCTGGGTGCCAGAACCGCCGAAACGACACCCCCTCACAGGGGAATTTCTCTTTTTATTGTGGATTTAACGTCACCCGGCATAAACGTCAGCCCCATATGGACGGTGGGGGGCCGGCGTACCAATGCGGTCTATTTTGATAATGTCAGCGTACCGCGCGAAGCGTTGGTGGGTGAAAAAAATCGTGGATTTTATTATATCATGGAGGCCGTCGATTTCGAGCGCATATCCACGGTGGGAGGCCTCGCACGCGACTTTGACGGGCTTTTGGAATATGTCAAAGCGCACCGCCTGGGCCAAAACCCGCTGACCCGACAGAAACTGGCGGAACTGGCCATCGAAATTGAATCGGCCAGACTGCTGGCACTGAGGGCGGCCTGGATGTTGGACCGGCGCCAGCTTCCAAACTATGAGGCGGCCATGTTAAAAATGGTGGTTTCCGAAATGGAGCAAGATCTCGTCAACACCGCCATGCAGATCATGGGACCCTACGCCCAGGTTAAGAGGGGTTCAAGATGGGCGCCGTTCGACGGCAAATATGAGTGGCGCTACCGGGATTCTCTTGAGGAGCTCGTCACAAGGGGAACTTCGGAAATTATGCGAAACATTATCGCCCAAAGAGGCCTGAAACTGCCCAGGGCGTAAATCAGCAAAAAAACGACGAGGAAAAAATGGACTTGGGTCTTTCAAAATCAGAGAAACTTCTGGTGGAGAGTGCCCGCGGATTTTTGGCAAAAGAAGCCGCGGGGATATTCAGAGAAACCGAACACTCCGAAGCAGGCCACTCCAAAAGCCTGTGGCACAGGATGGCGGAGCTGGGCTGGATGGGGATTCTATTTCCCGAGCAATATGGCGGGATGGATGGAAACATTTTAGAGTTGATCCTGCTCCTGGAAGAGATGGGAAAGGCCCTGGTTCCCGGGCCCTTTATCTCCACGATGATCAGCGGCTACGGAATTCTGCGCTACGGAACCGAAAAGCAAAAAGCCGAGGTTTTGCCCCGGCTAACGGCCGGCCGGCATATCATTATACCCTGTTTTATAGCGCCCGACCCCGTTGGAGGAGACGCTGGATTGAAAGAACGGGCCGATCTCAGGGACGGGCAGTACCTGTTGAGCGCAACCCGACTGTTTGTCCCCTATGCCCAATCGGCAGACACGTTTTTATATGAGACCCGGACACAGGCGGGCAAAACCCTTTTTCTGATCCGCTCAAAAGCACCGGGTATTATCTGCCGTCCTTTTGAAACCCTGGCCGCAGACAAACAGTGTGAAGTGGTCCTGGAGAAGGTAAGCGTTTCGCCGGTAAATATCGTGGGCGGCGAAGGCCGGGGTGCCGCGATCAAAAATGAGATCGAGTTATGGGGCGCTTTGTGCGAAAGTGCCTATATCCTGGGGCTCCTGGAAAAAGTTTTGGAAATGGCTGTGAATCACGCCAAAATCAGAAAGCAGTTCGGGCGACCCATCGGAAGTTTTCAGGCCATTCAGCATCAGTGCGCTGATATGGTTACCGATATCGACAAGCTTAAATTTTTGACCTACCGGGCGGCCTGGAAGTTAAGTGAGAATATATCCGCCGGCAAGGAAATCCACATAGCCAAGGCACGGGCAAGTGATGCCTCCCGCCGCGTAACACTGCTGGGCATTAAAATTCACGGGGGTGTCGGTATCACCCAGGAATACGATCTGCAGTTTTATTTCCGGCGGGCCAAAGCGGCCGAGACCGCCTATGGAGATGGGGACCTTCACAGAGAATTCGTCGCCCGCTCGCTGGGGTTATAGAAATCAATACCACCCGCCGGCTGAAGCAACAATTGGTGATCAGACTTAAACCGTTAATCGAGAACGCCGATGCCAATTAAGCACATTGAGCACAGGAAAAACCCGCGCAGCCAACTACAGCGCAAAAAGATTCTGAATGTTGCCAGCCGTCTGTTCTGGCAAAAAGGATACAAGGCGACCACTATCGATGATATCGCCAAAGCCAGCCGCGTCAACAAAGCCACCATCTATTATTACTTTAAAAACAAGGCTTTTCTCCTGTTTGAAATTGTCTGCGGGATTATGCAGGAAGGCCTGGAAAATGCGCGACCGTTAAAGACCTCCGCCATGCGACCCCGCGAAAAGCTGAGAGTCCTGATCATGCAACATACCACCTGGGTTCTGTCGCTAAAATGGCCTGCCATCGGCCAGATGGAGCGTAGGAACCTGCCGCCCAAACTGTTGAACGAATATCTCGTATTGCGGGATGAATATGAAGACATCTTCAGGAGCATTATAGCGGAGGGGATTCGAAAAAAGGAGTTCGACAGACTGGATCCTAAATTATATTCCTTATTCATCCTGGGTATTCTAAATTCGTTTTTAAACTGGTTCAAGCCCTCCGGCAAACTTTCCCGGGAAAAGGTCGCCGAGGCGGCGTATTATTTTGTTCTTAAATCCATACAGTCTGATAAATAATTTGAGCCATCTCAAAATTAGCAGTTCTTCTTGGAGGACAGAGTAAAAAAGTTGCAAAGGTGCTCTATAGATAGAAGTGCCTAAAGTTGATGAATTCTGTCGTAATGATAATAAAAGATGGAGCACCAGGCGGCGCACACGCCGCGCAAGCGCGTGCGCTGCGGGGGCGAAACCACAATTTAAGGCATTTTAGATCATTTGTTTTGTAAACACTTTTTGCAGGTTTAAAACTTTAACATCAGGTATTAACTGCATTTTTGAGATAGCTTCTAATAATGCAAAAGAGGTAAATTATGAAACTGGACATCTCGGATGTGAAAACGATCGGAACCGGCATACAGCGACCGGAAGGCGTGATGGCGCTGGATGACGGCAGCCTTTACACCGCGGACGGCCGGGGAAGGTGCGCTAAAATCGGGCGTGACGGGAAGACAAGTTTTTTCGGCGACGTCGGCGGCAAACCCAATGGCATTTGCATCGACACCAACGGCAACTGTGTTATTGCCAACCTGGCAAACGGCCAGGTTCAGTCGCTGGCACCCGACGGGCGTCATCAGGTCATTCTTACCGAAGTCCAGGGCAAAAAGATGCCGGCCTGGAACTTCCCCTACATCGATTCAAAGGGCCGGCTGTGGGTCTCGAACTCCACCGAAAACGCAGACGTTTTCGAAGTTTTACAGAATCCGACCCCCGACGGGTGCGTCGTTCTTCTGGAAAAGGGCAGCGCCCGCATCGTCGCCGACGGACTGTATTTTGCCAACGGCCTTACCCTGGACCGCAGGGAAGAATACCTGTATGTAGCCCAGTCCACCCGGTGGAATGTGCTGCGTTACAAGATCAAAGCGGACGGTTCTCTGGGTGCGCCCGAGACATTCGGACCCAGTCCCCTGGCTGAGCACGGCGTGCCGGACGGTATCGCCTTTGACGAGGCCGATAACCTCTGGGTCACGTTTCCGTCCTTAAATGTGATCGGCTATATTACGCCCGAGGGCCGACTCGAAATGGTGCTCGAAGATCCGCAGAAAAAAATACTGCAGCGCCCCTCCAACATCTGCTTCGGTTGGGAGGAAAGAAAGACGGCATTTATTGGGAGTCTGGATGGGACGACGATTCCCTACTTTAAGGTCCCTCATCCGGGAATGCGGCTTGTTCATCAAAAAAAATAAAATCCGGGGCGGGAGTTGCGGGCCACTGCCCGCCGAAGTGAAACCGCGGTCAAAACGCAGTAGCGTTGGAACTCAACTCAGGGCGCAGGCTATGGACTATCAAACCATCCTCGTGGAAAAAACGGACGGCATTGTTAAAATTACCCTGAATATCGCACAGAAACTAAATCCGCTTAACCTGGAAATAAGCGCAGAATTACAAGACGTTTTCTTTAAACTTCAATCCGACCAGGAGGTCAAAGACCTAGTGATCACCGGCGCCGGACGCGCGTTTTGCGCCGGTGGAGATATCCGCACCATGGAGGGCATCAAGGCCCCGGCCGAACGGGATTGTGTCAAGAATCTGCAAAAAATTGCAAAATTAATGGTGGAACTGGAAAAACCCATCATCGCTGCGGTCAACGGGCCGGCCACCGGTGCCGGGTTTCATCTGGCTCTGGCCAGTGATATGATTATTGCTTCGGAAAAGGCCAAATTCGCCGAATCGTTTGTAAGGATCGGCCTGGTTCCGGACATGGGCGGATTCTATTTTCTGCCGCTTCGAATCGGTCTGTATAAGGCCAAGGAGTTGATGCTGACCGGCAGGACTTTCGACGCCAAAGAAGCCGATGAGATGGGGTTGCTGAACAGGGTGGTCCCTCATGAAGCGCTTGAAGATGAGGTTATGCAACTGGCAAAGGCCCTGGCTCAGGGTCCGAGCCGTTCCTACGCCATGATCAAAGCCGCACTGAACAGCTTTCCGACCAGCCTGCAAAACGTAATGGAACTGGAAGCCAACATGCAGGCCGCTTGTTTTGAAACCCGCGATTTTAAAGAAGGCGTGCGGGCATTTCTGGAAAAAAGAAGCCCGGAGTTTAGCGGCGAGTAATTCAGGCAGAATGAAAAACAGCGCACCGCCCTCCTCAATGGGTCGGTGCCTCCCGGGTGGCCTGCAGGCGCGTGCCCAAGATGACGGCCTCTTTAATAATTATCATTCCTTACTTGCGTGCGCCATTTTTATCCAAATAACTTCTCGGCCTCTTTTTTCAGTTCGGCCCGGAAGTCGGGGTGCGCAATGCGAATAAGTTCACGGGCGCGCTCGCGCTGTGTTTTCGCAAGCAGCTTGGCAACACCGTATTCGCTGACGATATGGTCGGCAAAGTAACGCGGAATGCTGATGACGGTGCCGGGCTCGTGCTGGGGCACGATTCTTGAAATCGATCCGCCCAGCCCGGTTGAGCGCACACAGGTGATGCCTTTGCCGCCTTTGGAAAGCATGGCTCCGAGGTGCAGGTCCACCTGTCCCAGCGCGCTGTTCCATATGCGGCCGCCGAAAACGGTCTCGGCGTTTATCTGGCCGGTGAGGTCCACCGAAATGGCGCTGTTAATCGCCACGTAATTGTCGACCTGCGAGACGGTCTTGATGTTGGTGACGTAATTAACGCCATAGAGCTCAATCAGCGGGTTTTCGTCGCATCAGGCGATCTCTTCTTGCGAAAGGCCCAAGAGAGTGCTGAAAACCGCTTTGCCGGTATGCATATTTTTGCGCCGGTTGGTGATGATCCCCTGCCAGATGGCCTTTACCAGACCTCGGCACGACATCTCGGTGTGGATGCCCAGATCATTTTTGCCCTCGAGAACGCCGCATCGGACCAGCTGCCCGCTGGGCGCGCCGCCGCCGAACTGCAGGACATCGCCGTCCTCAATGATGGTTAAGACAAATCCCGCAATTTTCTTAACATCCGGCTCGGGTTCGGCGGTTCCGATCGCTTTCGGCGCAAAATTGAGATGCTCCGTCTTGACCGCCATCAGGATCGGAAGCCACTCGTTTCTGCGTTCCACCTCGATGTCTTTTATTATATCCCAGAGTTTCCGACGCCGTTCTTCGGATTCATTCGCCAGCATTTTTTTAGCTTCGGCGTCGGTGATCAGTGGCGGCGTATATTCCACAAAGTAGTCGATATCGGAAACATGGATATAATTATCGCCGTAAGTTCTGATCTGGCGCTCGTCAACCTCGGCAATCACGATCCTGGCTTTCTGGGCGTATTCTTTTTTCGCCCAACGATCGAAACCGAAACTGCAAAAACCGTTTTTTTCAGGCCCGGATTCCGATTCAGGCATCAGCGCTTCAGTATCGTTACGGCACAGTTGCCGCCGGCGCCAAGTACATGGCCCATAGCGACCCTGGCATTGGGGACCTGCCGCTTGCCGGCCTGCCCCCGCAACTGCCATACCAGTTCAGCGATCTGCCCGAGGTGCGACGCACCCACAGGCTCTCCCTTGCTGATCAGCCCGCCGCTGACGTTTACGGGCAGGCTGCCGCCCATCTCGGTGACCCCGTCATCGATTAACTTGCCGGACTCTCCGGGACCGCAGAGCCCCAGCTTCTCATAGGCCTCCAGTTCACAGAAGGCATCGGTATCCTGAAGTTCCACCACATCCAAATCCTCCGGACCAATCCCGGCGTTTTCATATGCTTTGCGGCTGGCGGTCTCGGTCGGTGATGGATTTACAACCTGTGCACTCATGCTTTCGATCGGCACCCTGAAATCAGACGAATACTGGGCAATGGTATGAACGCATGCTTCTATGGTGATCGGTGTCGCGGTATATTTATGGGCTTTGTCCCAGGAGGATAACACAACTGCCGCAGCGCCCTCATTGGGGGCGCATATTTCAAGCAGGTGAATCGGATCACAAACCAGGGGGGACGCCAGTATCTCTTCAACCGTAAACTCCTTTTGGTACATGGCATATGGATTATTGACACTGTTCTTGTGGTTCTTGTATGCGACCTTGGCAATCTGCAACTCGGTTGTACCGTAGTCGTGCATATGGCGATGCGCCATTATCGACCAATAACTGGGATTGGTGCTCATGCCCATTTCGACCTGCCATTTTTCAAAGTTTGCCATGGGATCCATGAAACCGCGCGGCATTTTTTCGGTCCCTACCGCCATCGCCAGATCGCAGGATCCCGCCTGAATGGCTTGCATGGCCTGTTTTACAGCGACCCCGCCACTGGCACACGCCGCCTCGACATCGACCAGGGGGATTCCGGTTGCCCCCAGAGGTTTTAAAATCCTTACCCCTGCAGTCGGCGGCAAATATTGTGTTGACATGTAGGCGGTCTGAATATCACTCCAGCTGATATTCGCATCTTCCAGCGCTTTTTTTACAGCTTCCTGCCCGATCTGTCTGTAGGTTTCATCCTCAAAACGGCCGAACTTATGCATTCCAACGCCAACTATCGCTACTTTTTTCATCGTCATTTTTCCTTTTCGCCTCTAAATACTTTAAGCTTCCGCCGGCTTGAAAAAAAAGGCAATCACCTCGCTGTTGTCATCGTCTGTGTATAACTTTTCAACCACCAATTCCAGCGGCATGCCGATCTTTATCTTGTCAAAATCCCGTTCCGTCAGGGGCGCCAGAACCCGAATCCCCTCGGGCAGCTCTACCAGCCCCTCGGCGAAAGGGAGGTAGGGATCTGAAGGTCCTTTGTAATCACCCGGGGGTCTATATCTCAAGATGGTATAACTCCATAAGATCCCCTTGTTGCTGAGGATCAGCTCTTCCATCTTCTCACCGACGCAGTTGCCACAGGCAGGCACCTTGCCGAGAAATACCTCACCGCAATCTCGGCAGCGACTGCCCTTCAACTTGACCTGGTCGAGACGATCGAGCGGCGTGGTGAACAAATCCTCCCGGATGGGAATTCTCTTGAGCTGTTTATGGGGTGTCTCTTTTGCTTGCATTCATTATCCTCCCGCTGCATCCAGCCGTAATTTTCTAATTTGAAGATAAATCGTCCGCGTATCCCAGAAAAAACCCGTGAAGCGACAAAACGCATTCTGGGAAATACGCATGGGCTTTACCATTCCTTGTCGCTGGCCACCCCGGCGTTTCCGGGTGGGTCGCGATTTGGCAACACGGAAGGGCCTTAACGCGCAAGCGTCAGGACCGACCGGTCGGTTTTATCAGAAATTTGAAACAGTATGCCAGCGCCCCTGAGGGATGTCAATAATTTTTTTGGCGGTCATTTTCTCTACAAATGCTGCGGTCACGTACCAGGAGTTGACCCGCTGGGCCATTTAGCTTATCTTATCATTACTGAAACGTCACACGCCGCGCGAAATTACCGGCGTGAAACCAAAAGCGAATCTCCTTCGTCGAGGGAGATCAAACTCAGGTGGGTGAATCCGATGCCTAACGAAACCATTGAATTCCGAAAGGAAGGCGCTATCGCCGCGATCGCATTTACGCCGCACAGCGTTGAAAGGCAGGATCCGTTCCTTATCAGTAGCCGCTTTGGCGACATTTGCGCTGAAATTGCAGCTGATCCGAAATTACAGGTGGTCGTCATAACCGGGGTGGGAGACAATGCTTTTGAACCAGGGGCGCTCGAAAATTACCGTCAGACGGGCGATGGCGGCCTATATATGCCCTCGGTTGTCGAACGCGCCGCCGACCTGCAAATCCCTGTTATTATCGGAATGCACGGTTATATTGCGGGTCTGGGTCTGGAACTGGCGTTGGCCTGTGATATCCGGATGGCAACACCGGAATCGCAATTCGCATTTCCGCAAGTCAGCATGGGATTCATTCCGTTCGAAGGTGGAACCCAGCGTCTGCCGCGCATTGTCGGAACGGCCAAAGCGCTGGAGATAATTCTCACCGGTGAAAAGATCGATGCCGAAACTGGCTACCGCATCGGACTTGTTAATCGCATCGTAAATCCGGATGAGTTGAGCTCCGCCATTATGACCCTGGCGCAAAAAATGTCCGACAGCAGCGTAATTTCGCTCATGTACGCCAAGGAAGCGATCTTGAAGGGCATGGAGCTCACCCTTGAACAGGGACTTCGCCTGGAGGCCGATCTCTATTTTCTGATGCACACGACCCGGGACCGGCAGGAGGGCATCCAGGCCTTCAGGGAAAAGCGCAAGCCGAAATTCAAGGGAACTTAAGCCTTCAGAATTGGTGAGCAGATTAAATGAGCGATTTTGAGACATTGATCTATGAGAAACAGGATGGCCTCGCCCATGTCACCCTAAATCGTCCTGAAGTGCTGAATGTCTATAATATTCAAATGCGGGATGATCTCTACACAGTGCTCGGTGCCATTGCAGATGACGACGAGGTCAGAGTCGTCATTCTGAAAGGAGCGGGGGACAAAGCCTTCTGCGGAGGTGCGGACCTGCGCGAGTTTCTTTCGGCCCCGCCACCGGTAAGTGCCCGAAAAGTCCGTTTCGCGCGGGATGTGTGGGGACGCCTCTTGAGTATTCCCCAGCCGACAATTGCAGCACTTCACGGCTACGTTCTGGGATCTGGCGTTGAGATCGCACTGTGTTGCGATCTGCGGATCGCTTCTTCTGATACCCAATTTGGTTTGCCCGAAATGGGCCTGGGTATCATACCGGCGGCAGGAGGTACCCAAACTTTGCCGCGTATCATCGGACGCTCCCGTGCGCTGGAGATGCTTTTAACCAACCGATGGATCAGCGGACAGGAAGCTTTGCAGTTTCATCTGGTCAACCGCATCGTGGCCCGGGAAGAACTGTTGGCGACAACTGAAGAAATAGCCCGCCGGATCGCTTCATTTGATCCGCTGGCGGTGAGATGTGCCAAACAGGCGGTGCGAAGAGGCATGGATATGAGCCTGCGGGAAGGGTTGAATCTTGAAAGGATTCTCGCGAAGCGCTTTAAGCGCGCATTCGCAGATAAAAATGGGAACCAAGAAATCGTCTGAATTCGGATTGACAAATGAACGGGGCCGATATTTTGAAACCGCAAAGTAAGTATCTTGAAGTCAATCGCCTGCGGTTGCACTATCTTGAATGGGAAGGCCCCACAGGTCAAACCCTGCTCCTGCTCCACGGCTTTTTGGGACATGCCCATGTATGGGATGCCCTGGCGGCGGCGTTGTCATCCGAGTACCGTATCATCGCCTTGGATCAACGCGGTCACGGCGAAAGCCAGTGGTCCGCAGAAGGCGCTTACAGCCTGGAAGATCACTTTGCAGATATCGCTCAAATCGTAGCGCAACTGGACCTGGAAAAGCTGGTTTTGGCGGGTCACTCGATGGGGGGGCGCAATGCCTTATTTTTTGCGGCCTGTCTGCCGGAAAAAGTGCAGGGTCTCGTTTTAATTGATTCGCGCCCCGCCAGTACGCTGGAGTCCGCCGAGGCCCTGCGATGGCTGCTCACGGTCTTGCCGCTGCAGGCGGCGTCGCTCGACGAAATTGTTTTATCGATTCGCAAACATTACCCTCACATTTCTCCTGAAATCTGTTATCATCTGGCGTTGCACGGTTACCGTAAAATCCGGCAGGGCAAATATGAGCCCAAATGCGATCCGCAGATGAGTCTCAATTGTGAAAAACAGGGCTGTTGCGTGGAAGAAATCTGGTTGTTTTTAAAAAATGTGACCTGTCCGACGCTGGTGATTCGGGGGGAAAACAGTCCGTTTCTTTCGCGCGATGATGCCAGAATGATGTGTGAACTGATGCCCGCTGCGATGTGGACGGAGATACCCGGGACCACTCATCTGCCGGAGCAGGAAAACCCGCAGGATTGCATTCGGGTGCTGACGGCCTTTTTTAACGGCCTGCACATAGGCTTATCCAAAAGCCGGACAGGCCTCCCCAAACGCTTATAGCAAAGTACGGGAATGCGTTTTGATTTTAAAAAACAAGCGTTGATCGCTTCCGGCCTCAAAGGCGGGGACCGCCTGGCCGCGGTAACGGACCAGCTGGAGGGTCTATATCAACAATTTTTGCCTTACCACAACGATTCGCTGTCAATCCGGACCCGGGCCAAAAACCTGTTTGATTGGTTATGGAAGCAAAAACCCGGCCGCTACCGTCCAAACGGTAATTACCGGCTTGACCGCGTCATCGAAGCACAGCGTAGAGATGGCAACCATGCGGTTGGAAACTGCCTGGGACTCACCCTGCTGTATAACAACCTTCTGGAAATGATCGGCATACAGGCCGGGGCCCTGCACCTGCAAAATGGATTTGGAAGGGGCCCGCATGTGTTAACCCTTCTCAAAATCGGTGATGACACTATCCATATCGAAAACATTTTGGCGCAGGGTTTTGATTACAAAGGTCACCTGCACGATCCCTCGGCCGAGAGGTGGGGGCCGAAAGAACTGGTGGCCGATGTTTACCACAGTACCGGCAACATCCTTTTTAATAAGGGTGAATTCAGCAAAGCGCTGAAAAATTATCAAACGGCTTTAAAATTAAATCCACATTATGAAAGCGCCAGACTCAACATCGCCATTGTGACAGACCGCCTGCGCGGGGGCCGGCCGCAGTGATCCGATCAACTCGGATTTCGGAGAAGAACGCAGAAATAATGAAACCCGCAAGAAAAAATATGAGAGATACCCTTTTATCCGGAATTAAAATTCTGGATCTGGCCGATCAAAAAGCAAGCTTTGGCACCAAGTTGCTGGCGGACATGGGTGCCCGGGTTATTAAGATAGAGAAACCCGGCGGTGATCCTGCCAGAAAAACAGCGAACAGCAGCCGAAAATCACCGCCTTTTCGGCCGGGTTTTTCATTTTATTATCACAATACCAACAAACTGGGCATCACCCTTAATTTAGAGCATCCCACAGGCAAGGATCTGTTTCTGCGGCTTGTCAAAAAAAATGATGTCGTGGTGGAAACATTCCCGCCGGGGTATCTGCAGAAACAGGGGCTGGATTTTGAACGCTTAAGGGAAGCCAAGCCGGGCATTATTCTGGCCTCGGTAACCGGCTACGGGCAAAGCGGGCCTAAAAAGGATCATAAAACCTGTGACCTGGTTGCAGCGGCTTCCGGCGGCCAGATGTATGTAACCGGAGCGCCGGATTCATATCCGCTTCAGCAGTACGGAGCGCAATCGTACATGGCGGCATCCCTTTTTACCGCCGCTGCCATCCTTATAGCGGTCCGCCGCCAAAGGCGGAGTGCAAAGGGAGAACACATCGATATCTCCCTGCAGGAAGCCGTCCTATCCACGCTGGAGCACATCGTGCTGCAATACTTTTACGACCATGTAACCCCCAAAAGACAGGGAAAGCTGCATTGGAACCATCTTTTTTACATTTTCCCCTGTCAGGACGGTTTTATTCAGCTAACCCTTTTTGAGCAATGGGAGACGCTGGTTGAATGGATGGACAGCGAGGGCATGGCTGCGGACTTAACCGCTAAAAAATGGCGCGACAATGAATATCGCCTCAAACACCTGGATCACATTATCACCGTTTTAAAAAACTGGACGAAAACCCATACGACCGATGAACTGTTCAAGCTGGGGCAGTTGATGCAGTTTCCATGGGCTCCGGTTCAATCACCAACGCAGATTTTATCCTGTCCTCAACTCAGGGCACGGGATTTCTTTATGGACATCACCCATCCTGATATTACCCGACCGCTGCGCTATCCGAAAATTCCGATGAAATTCAGCGAACCCTTACGCGGACCAGATAAACGGGCGCCTTTAGCCGCTGAAGACAACCGTACAATTTATTGTCAGGAATTAGGTATTTCCGAAGGGGAATTCAAACGGCTTTCCTCAGAAGGTGTTATCTAAGAGGGCGACGGATGGATACAGGGCCACTGAAGGGATTAAGGATCTTGGATTTTACGAGGGTACTGGCCGGACCTTTTGCCACCAGAATCCTTGCCGATTTCGGAGCTGACGTTATCAAGGTGCAATCCCGTAAAACGGCCAAAGGCACCGAGTTTAACACGGGAGCGTTTTTCAGCATCTGGAATCGTAACAAGCGCAGTATCACCCTGGACATGAGTCATCCCGAGGCTCGAGAATTGGCTTTGAGGTTGGTCGCGATCAGTGATGTCGTGATCGAAAACTTCACCCCGCGCGTTATGTCCAACTGGGCCATGACCTATGAAGATTTAAAGGGGGTCAAACCAGATCTCATTATGGTGTCGATGTCAGCCACGGGCCAGACGGGCCCCTGGAGAAATTTTGTCGCTTTTGGCCCTACCGCCCAGGCCCTCGGAGGGCTGACCTATCTCACCTCGTATGATGAAGGTGCGCCGATCGGCACGGGCTATGCTTATTCGGATCCAATGGCGGGCCTCTTCGGTGCAGTTGCGGTTTTGGCAGCTCTGGAGTATCGCGACCGAACCGGCCGGGGCCAATTTATCGATCTGTCAGCCTACGAGGTCGCCGCCGCCCTGATTGGACCGGCCTTACTGGAAGCCGGCACCCGGAACACCCCCATCCTTCCCCTCGCTAACCGGTCAAATTCCGGAACAGCCGCCCCCCACGGCTGCTTTAAATGTAAGGGCACAGATCGATGGTGTGTGATTGCCGTATATAATGATGCAGAATGGCACGCCCTTTGTAACGTACTGGGGGATTCTGACTGGATCAGCGACAAACGGTTTGCGACATTATCCCGCCGCAAGAAACACGCCCGTGAATTGGATGAATTGATCCAGCAGAAAACATCACAACATACGGCACATGCGCTTGTGACGCTTTTACAGGAGGCCGGCGTTCCGGCTGCGGCGGTTCAGGACGCTGAAGACCTGGCGAATGATCCCCAACTTTTGGCAAGAGACTTCTTTGTTCATTTACCGCACCCCACGCTGGGAAATACCGTATCGGACGGCTCGCCCATAAAATTTCGCAATGAGATCGGTCAAAATTGGAAATCCTCACCCACCCTGGGAGAGGATAATCGATATGTTTATATGGATTTACTGGGACTGACCGAAGCCCAGTTTTTATCCTATGTCGACAGAAAAATTATTGCCTAGCTTTGCTTGGGCCACACGATTTCCCCGTCGATCACCGTCATCTCCACCTCAAGATTTTTGATTTCATCGGGCGGCAGCTCTGTCGGGTCACCGTTTAAAAGCACCAGATCGGCAAATTTGCCGGGGGTTATGGATCCTCTGTTCTTTTCTTCGCAGATAGCCAAGGCAGCGGATCGGGTAAACATTCGCAAGGCATCCTGGTGCCCGATGCGTTCTTCTGGCAAAACGAGGTCACCCGTTTGGCAGGCGCGTGATATAGCGGAATAAATTCCGATTAAAGGATCCGGCGGCACAATCGGAGCGTCTGAACTGCCGGCGACGGTTACGCCGTTTTTTAGGAGCGTCCCGATCGGGTACAAATTCTGCAGCTGTTTGGCGGCAACGGTCTGAAGGTAGCGCTCTCCATGGTAATAAATAAATGCCGGCTGGGTAACGACCATAATGCCCAGTGAGGCCAGCCGCCTCGACAGTGACGGCGGGCACACGGAACAGTGCTCTATACGGTGGCGGTGGTCGGGCCTGGGAAATTTTTTCAAGGCAAACTCGATTGCACGGCAGGCGGACCGCACGGCATTTTCTTCAATGGCGTGAATGGCAACCTGCGAGCCGGATCGATGAATTTCTAAAACCAGCTCATTTAATTCTGATTGCGATGGAAGCAACTGACCGGTGGTTTCATCCAGGATGATTTTTACCCCGCTCAGACGCAGTTGGCCTTGGCTGACATCTGCTGAAAAGTCAGATTGATTTTGCCGCCCAAAGCCCTCCAGGCCCAGCATCATATTCACCCTGGATTTCAAGCGCCCGCGCTGTTTCCATGACCGCAATAATTTCCATCTTTTTAAATCATTGCTGGAAGATGCGTCCTGGATGGATGTAATCCCCAGTGAAAGCAACTTTTGGTCCGTCCGCTTCAGCCCCGCTTCCAGCTCCGATGCCGGCAGAGGCGGAATCCGTTTTGATAAAAAATCACCCATTTCATAAAGCACGCCCGTTGGCGCGCCCGTTTCCACATCACGATCAATCATCCCGCCGCGGGGTTCGGAAGTTGTTCTGGAAATGCCCACCAACTGAAGCGCCAGGCTGTTGAGCACATGGGCATGTCCCGAGCGATGGGTCAACTTTATGGGGTGATCCGGTGCGGCCTGATCCAGGTCCCGGCGGTTGGGGTGACGATGTTCGACCAGATAAAATTCATTGTAACCTTTCCCCCTGATCCACCTTCCGGCCGGAACGCGTCGGGAAAGCTTTCGAATCCTCGCCTGAATATCTGATATGGACCGGACATCACTGCCGGGTCCCAGATCTAATGACGCCATTCCCTCGACAAAAGCATGCAGGTGGAAATGACAATCGATAAATCCCGGCACCAGGGTTTTTCCGCGGCAGTCGATAATTGGGCACTTGGGGCTTAAAGGGATTGTTGCGTCATCGCCGGATTGCAGCGCCCGAATCCTGCCTTTTGCGATTACGACGCCGCCGGCCTTTGGTTGCCGCGGGTCTAAGGTGATCACGTTGGCACGGGTCAGAACAAGGTCTGGATTCAATGCGTCTTTGACAACATCCATAAGACTGATTCTTATTTCAGGGACTTCGTTTGGCTTCCGGCGCGTTGGCCAACAAGAAAGGCTCAACGATATCCAAGAATTTTTCCGGAGCTTCCAGGGGCGCCATATGGGCACATCCCGGAAGTTCCGCTAAGCGGCCGTTAAAAAATTTGCAAAGACGCCTACCGGCATCCGGCGCAATACTGGTATCCAATGATCCGTTGATTACCAGGGTGGGGATATGCGACAGGGAACTGAGGCGGGAAACCACGTTGAGCTTTGCAATGGCACGCCAGGATTGCGCATTGATGATCGGATCTGCGTCCCGTAAAAGTTTTTCAACTACAGCCACCACTTCAGAATGCCCGGCGGCAAAGCCGGGTGCAAACCAGCGCTCCAGGGTAGGCTTGACCGTGGCGGCCATCCCCTCTTTTTCCACCGTTTGCGCGCGCGCTTCGAGAATTTCAGCCCCCGCCGGATTAACTTCGCAAATCGTATCGCAAAGCGTCAGGGTCGCGACAGATTCCGGGTGCTCAACAGCCACCACCTGGGCAACCATCCCGCCCAGCGAAAGGCCGACAAGATGGGCGGGCAAAAGGGATCGGTTTTGCAATGTCTCATGAAGCGCTTTGGCCATCCCTTCCAGGCTCACAGGTTCTTTCGGCTTGGGGGACTGACCATGGCCGGGCAGATCTACCGCCAATACACGAAAGCGTCGGGCCAACCGCGGGATGTGCTGCCACCAGATATCGCCTGAAGTACCCACGGCATGCAGCAGTGCCAGTGGCGGTCCCTGCCCTGTATCCTGTACCCACAACATCTGACCATTCCTCCTGACTTTTGGTGCCCATTTTGTGGCCGCGCGCAAAAGGATTAATCCGCTTGCCCGCCAGAGAACGAAAACGGGCAGGTGCGGGGCTATTTTCAAAGATTGTGTTTCTGCGAAGGGGAAACCTTCCTTTGAAGCGGCGCAGAATGCCCTTTTTTTATATATGGCACGATCCTCTTTCGCAGTCAATTGCAACGCACGTCAGCCTTGCTGAAAAAATCATTGACTTTTGAAATATACAAATTTAGTTTAGCGGAAGTAAATAAAAACGACCAGTCGGTCTCTTTGTCAATCCGGCAACCCTTCACCTCAAAAAAGTGCGGTGCTGATGGGGCGGAAAACAGCCCGCTTTGAATTTGTCATCGGGCAAGACGGTAACCCGTCGAAAATACGCTAACCTCAAGCAAGCAGACAGTTGCACATCTAAGCCTTTATCATTTTGTTTCCATTATTGAACTGCACCATCAAAACGAAAGGAGGCACACCAATGGCTAAAGTAAAAAAAGGCAACAAAAAATTAGGCGGTCTGGGGGTCTTACTGTTTTCTTTGCTTTTGATCATGGTTTTTGGCCTCGACGTTTCAACGGTTGCGGCCGCAGATGCCAAGCCGGTGGAATTAAAGTGGGCCGTGTTTGTAACCAAGAATTTGCATTCGATGCCACCCTTAATTCAATGGGCCAAGGATATCGAGGCCCAAACCAAGGGGGCGGTCAAAATTAAGCTGTATTTTGCAGGCGAAATCGCCGAGACCAAGGACCTGGTTCATCTCTGCCGCACAGGAAGCATCGAGTTGATCAGCACTCCCCCGGTCTATTACACGGGCCTTTTCCCGCTGAATGCCGTCCTGCAAACCTATTATCCCTTGAACAAGACGGTGGAGGAGGCGGTGTATTCCTGGAGAGGTTTGTATCGCGATGTGCCCGAGATCCAGGAGGAATTTAACAAACATAACATGTACCTCATCAACCGGTCCTGCCTGGGCACATACAAGCTTGTTTCCAAAAAGCCGGTGAGAAATCTGGCCGACGTCAAAGGGATGAAACTGAGGATCATCGGTGGTGATTATCCTTCCAAAATAGTTAAGGCAGCTGATGCCGTGGCCGTCTTTCAGGCCATGCAGGATGTCTATGAAGGCTTCATGCGGGGTGTCACCGACGGCGTTTTGTTGGATGTTCCGGCCATAGCGACCTATCGCCTGTCTGAGATCGGTAAATATGTCGGCTTCCCCTGGGGTTCGGTTCTGGGGTGGTCGACTTCCATCAACCTGGATGTCTGGAACAAGCTGGCGCCGGAAGTCAAAGAAGTCATTCAAAAGACTGCCGTCGAATGGGGCGCCCGGGATCTGGAAAATATGTTAACCAACGAAATTAAATACACCAAAGAGTTGCAGGGCAAGGGCGTGCAGTTTCTGGACTTCGATCAAAACGATTGGCAAAAAATAATCGAAGGCGCAGGAAACCCCTATGAGGATTGCAGACAATATCTGCTGGGGGCCAAGCTGGACGCTCAGGTGGTCGACAGGTTCATCAAGAGCTGGCAGAAGCTCAACGGGGAGTACGAAAAGAATTACCTGACAACAGGAAAAAAGTGGCAATACCAGTAATATAAAAGGGGGCTGTCATTTCCTGCAGCGCACTTATTTGTTTCTAAAATCCAATGCGGTTAAATTGACGCCAGGGGCAGTCTGTCAGGGCGGCATTTGTTTCCGCTAAGCATTTCCCTGCCCGATGCTGTTGGAGCCACGAGCCGAACGTGCCCGGCATCGGCGGGGAAAAGTTTTTTTCCAAGTTTAAAACGACAATCATAAACGGTTGTTGGTCAAAGGTCCCGCTCATGATTCCTTCTGAAATTTTCATCTCAGCAAGGATAACCGCTTCATCAGAAAACTCGATAGGATAACCATTCAAGACCGGCGTCTGGCCATGATCTAAAATGAGAACATGAAGGCGTGCAAGATCTGGCGCAGACAGGAGGTGAAATGGAATTTATTTACCGTGTCCCCGGGGAAAAAGCTGCCCGCCTGCTCGCATATCTGGGGTTTATCGTATTGGTCATCATGGCAATCTGGATTCTCGTTGATGTATTTTCGGGAATTTTCAGGTGGGGATTTCCGGGAATGGTTGATTGGGTGGAAGTCTTGAATGTCATCTGCATCGCCCTTCCGTTGCCGTTTATGACCATTCGCCGAAAACACATCTATATGACGCTGATCCAAAAGAATTTAACCGCCGGGCAGCAGCGCATCCTCGATATAATTAACTTTATTATCATCTTTTTGTTTTCGGCCCTGGTGGCCTGGCGGGTCAGTATCGAAGCCTGGTACAGCTTAAAAATTTGGGAATCCAACGATGTTGGGATTACGGTTTACTGGTTTCCGGGAAAGATCGGATTGGCTTTCGGCTTCATCACCATGGCACTGGCGGTTCTCGCTCAACTGATTAGCGCAATTTTGGGCAGAGTTGAGGAACATGGGGGGCAAAAATGATAGATCCTCTCATTATTGGGTTTCTCAGCATCGCTGCAATGATCGGCCTGGCTATCCTCGGCGTGCCCATCGCCATTGCGGCGGGCGGAGTGGGAATTTGCGGCCTGATGTTGGATCTCGGAATTGGTGGGGCTTTCGGCATCATCGGCACCCTTCCGTATTCGGTGTTGGCTAATTTCGGAATATCTTTAATACCGCTATTTTTCCTGATGGGGGACTTTGCGGCCCAGGCCGGCATCGCCAATGATGCGTTTGACTCTGCCTATAAGCTGTTTGGCAAGGTCCGCGGAGGCTTGGCCATGGCAACCACCATGGGCAGTGCGCTGTCTGCCGCCACCATGGGTTCGTCGCTGGCCAACGCCGCTCTTTTCACCCGGATCGCCCTTCCCCCCATGATGCGCTATAATTACAATCGAAGCTTTGCGCTGGGGTGCATCGCCGCGGTAGGGACTTTTGCAATCATGATCCCGCCCAGCATCACCTTTGTACTTTATGGAATTGTCACTCAGCAATCCATCGGTGCCCTGCTTCTGGCCGGCATCTATCCTGGTATTTTTACGGCCGCCATTTATCTGGGCTACATTTTCGTCAGGTGCCGGATAAATCCGACATTAGCGCCTGTTTCTGAAGTCACCTTCTCGCGCAAAGAAAAATTAAGAGGCCTGGCCAACCTCTGGGCCATCTTTTTCCTTTTCTTTTTGGTAATGGGCGGCATTTATGCCGGTTATTTCACGCCATCGGCCGGAGGTGCCGTAGGTGCTTTCGGTGCATTTATGCTGGCCCTCGCCAAAAGAAGGGTTTCCTTGAAGATTTTAAGGAAAGTGAGCATCGAGACCGTGCAGAACACCACGGCTATCATGATCATCGTGGTGGGCGCCTTTTTCCTCGGCAGACATCTGGTGTTATGCGGTTTTACGGAAGCGCTGGTGGAGCTTTGCACCGGCGGCGGGGCCGTACCGGGATGGGTGGTCATGTTTCTGTTTTGTGCGATGTACATCATGCTGGGATGTGTAATGGAAACCGTTTCGATGCTGGTCACGACCATGCCATTCGTTTATCCGGTTGTTACCGCTCTCGGATATGACGGCATCTGGTTTGGGGTTATTTTTGTGAAGCTTGCCGAATTGGGGATGCTGACACCGCCTCTCGGTGCCAATCTTTTTGTCGTTAGTGTCGCCGCCGGCGAAGAAGCCACGATTATAGACGTTGCAAAGGGCGTGGCTCCTTTTCTCCTGCTGGAAATACCGATCTTAACGATTCTGATACTGTTTCCGGAGATATCGACATACCTGCCTTCCAAAATGTATGGCCATTAGGACTAAAATGAGCTTAAAAGAAATATTCATCCAAGAATCGCTAAAACTCTTTTCCTTGAAAGGATTTGAGAGCACTTCCATCAACGATATCCTGTCCGCCGCAAAAGCATCGAGAGGGGGATTCTATTGCCATTTTGCGAGTAAAGAGGATTTATTTCACGAAGTCCTGAACGAAGCCCGCAAGATTTGGCGGGAGCGCAATCTGGCCGAACTGGATCAAATCAAGGCGCCCACCCGGAAATTAAAAAAACTGCTGGAAAATTTTCGCGATCGGTACCTTTTGGATGCAGATAATTTTCCAGGGGGGTGCATATTTATTACATTTGCCGTTGAATTGGGCGACATGCGCCCCCATTTGTCTCAAGAGGTTCACAAAGGCTTCATCGGCTTTAAAAAAATGATTAAACGACTCCTGGCTGAAGGCCAAGCGGCCGGCGAAATAGCCAACAAAATCGATCTGGATATGGCAACTGAAATCTTGTTAAACGGTATATTGGGCGCATCGGTCAGCTACAACACCGATAAATCCGTTGAAACACTGCAAAATTCGATTAACGCCTTAATCGACTACTTAGAAAAGCTGAAGTCCTGATCAGATTCCAAAAAAGATAAACCAATTTTTCTGCTTTTATCTTATCGTTCAATCATCCAGAAGTGGCTTCAAAGCCTCAGATCAGGTTCACGGGCAAGGCGCAGGCCGATCGAGAAGGCGCAGCATACATGGGTATGTGAGCAGTTATCGGAGGTCTGCAACGCAGCCATTGGGCCTCAGATGGGGTTTTGAAACCGCTTCTGAGCATTCATCAAAACATGCTCTTTTGAATATAAAATATTGACTTTTATAAAATTCAAATTTAATTTAGCGTATAGCGAACAGGACGACCAGTCGGTCTGTTTATAACACTTTGCTTTTTATACTAAAAAGGAGATAACACCTATGTCGACCAGTCTTTACGAAGAGAAGAAAACCATCGAGGCCATACCGGGGGCCTACGAAATTGTAGATAACCAGCCCCATCTGGTGGGGACCCAGTGTTCAACCTGCGGAGCGGCATTTTTCCCGCCGCGATACATCTGCTCCTATTGCCTCACGGATGAAGGGGTGCAAAAGGCCAGGTTAGGCAATAAAGGCAAACTGTATTCATACACCATCATTCATGTTGCCAGCAAAGAGTTCAATCCGCCCTATGCATTTGGCTTTGTCATTATTGAGCCTGAAAATATACGTATTCCCACGGTCTTGACCGGTTTTGATCTTGATGAAGAGCTGAAGTCGGGAACCGAGATGGAAATGGTGATCGAAACGCTTCGCCATGACGAACACGGAAATGAAATCGTAAGCTATATGTTCCGGCCTGTGGTTCGATAGCCGGAGCCCAAGGAGGATTTAATTATGAGAGAAGTTGCTGTAATTGGCGTCGGCATGACCAATTTTGGTAAGTTTCTGGAAACGCCGATAAAAGAGCTGGGCCGCAGGGCCACATGGGACGCCATCAAGGATGCGGGTATCAGCCCCAAAGATATCCAGATCGCCTATGTCGGAAATGCGTGTTTAGGTATTATTACCGGCCAGGCAATGGTACTGGGACAGATTATCCTCAAAGAGGTCGGCGTGCGGGGTATCCCGATAACGAATGTAGAAAATGCATGTGCCAGCGGTTCATCCGCATTCCGTGAAGCGTGGATGGCGGTTGCTTCCGGAATGTATGATATCGCCCTGGCCGTCGGCGCCGAAAAACTGTATGCCGGTGACACCAAGCTGTCTACCAAAGCGCTGTCCGGGGGAAGTGAGGTCGAGTATGAGGCCAATCTCGGATTGACCATGCCCGGTCACTGGGCCCTGCGTGCCAAGAGATTCATGGAAAAATACGGGACCACCAAGGAACAGCTGGCGAAAGTCTCGGTGAAAAACCATAAGAACGGCTGTTTGAACCCGAGGTCCCAGTATAAAAAACCATGCACGGTTGAAGAAGTTCTGAATTCCCCCATGATTGCGGATCCGCTGACCCTGCTCTCGTGTAACCCTCTGGGAGATGGCGCGGCAGCCGCCGTGCTGGTGTCAAAGGATGTCGCCGCTAAATACACCACCACACCGATTTGGGTGGCGGCCTCTGCTTTAACGACCGGCTCCTATGACCTGGATCGCGAAATTTCCAGAAATCAACTCGAAGAAGTCGCCGGGAAGCAGGCATTTGAAATGGCCGGAATCGGACCGCAAGACCTGGACCTGGCAGAGGTCCACGATTGTTTTACGATCGCCGAATTCATGCGTGTTGAAGGTTTGGGGCTGGTCCCCGAGGGCGAATACGGTAAGTGGCTCGACGCGGGCTTGTCGGAGATTGGCGGCAAATTGGCCGTGAATCCGAGTGGCGGCCTGCTCGCAAAGGGGCATCCTGTAGGTGCCACCGGCGTGGCCCAGGTGGCCGAGGTGGTCTGGCACCTGAGGGGCGAAGCCGGCGAGCGACAGGTTCAAGGCGCTACCGTCGGCCTGGCCCACTGCTCGGGAGGTGGCGTCGCCAGCGACACACCGGCTTGCTGCGTTCACATTTTAAAAAAATAGTGGAACAGAATATCTTCTAACGGTGCACCTAAAAGGAGATGTAAATGATTAAGTTGGAAAAGCTGTTTCAGCCCGCTAAAATAGGCCCTCTGGAGCTGCCGAACCGGATCATCATGGTCGCAATGACCACGCGTTACGATTTCGAAGAAAGCAGCCGGCTGGCCGATTTTTATGCCGCACGGGCAAGAGGGGGGGTTGGGCTCATCATCACCGGCGCCCTGCAGACATTGTTCCCCGGCAGAAAAACAGGTACGGGCAGAATAAATATTTATAATGACGAAGATATCCCGAAACTGAAGAAATTAGTAAACGTCATCCATGATAACGGCGCGAAGGCGGCCGCCCAGCTGGCTACGTATGGCTACTGGTCCAAGAAGGGTCCCGCGGGCACGGCCGAAAGTGTCGGCCCTTCGGAAGTCGTTCTGCCAAGGGAGAATATCCATCCGCTATTAAGCCTGGCCGAATATTTACCGCCGGATAGAGCGCTGACATTGGAAGAAATTATCATGATCCAGGACGCCATTGGAGATGCGGCTTTAAGGGCGCGCCGGGCCGGCTTCGACGCCATTGAGCTGCAATGCGTTGGCGGTAACGTCCTGCATCGCTTCACAAACCCCTTCCTAAATAGACGCCAGGACCAATATGGTGGAAGTATGGAAAACCGGGTGAGAATGATCACTGAGAGCTTAGCGAATATTAAGAAAAAAGCCGGAGACGACTTTCCGATTATCTGTCGAATCGCCGGTTCAGATCCGGTTCCCTGGGGCCTTGAGCTCGATCACTGGAAAGAAATTGCCGGCTTGCTGGAAAAGGCCGGTGCGCATGCGCTCAACATCTATCCGAAATGGTTTGAATCCAGAGAACCGCTGCCGCATATTAGCGTTCCGCGCAACGCCTTTGTCCATTTAGCTGAAGGTATCAAGCAAACAGTAAAAATTCCTGTAATCACCAACGTGCGCATCAGTGACCCTTTAGACGCAGAGCAGATTCTGGCTTCGGGCAAAGCGGATATGATCGGCATGGGCCGGCCGCTGATCGCCGATCCCGATCTGCCGGATAAGGCAAAGGAAGGACAGTTTGATGATATTCGATTATGTACCGCCTGTTGCCGCTGTTATGATGATATCGCTTCCGAAGGATTTATGTCATGTTCGGTAAATGCTCTGGCTGGAAGAGAAGGGCAGTATGTTTTCACCCGGGTCAAGAAAACCAAGAAAGTCTTCATTACCGGCGGCGGCCCGGCCGGCATGGAAGCTGCCCGGGTAGCCGCCATGCGAGGCCACCGGGTCACTCTATTTGAAGCCCGCAATCAGCTGGGGGGCCAGTTGCACTATGCCAATATCCTGCCTTACAAGGATGAGTGGAACAGTACACTGCATTATCTCACCACTCAATTGAGCAAACTGAATGTGAAGGTGGAACTCAATAAATCGTTGACGGTCGAAGAGATCGAAGCAGGGCAACCCGATGTGCTCATTGCCGCGACCGGTGCCGTGCCCCTGATTCCCGATATGCCGGGAATCGATGGCGATAACGTGGCGACGGCCATCGATGTGTTGACCGGTAAAAAGCAAACGGGACAGAATGTCGTCATCATCGGCGGTGGTGCCACCGGATGTGAGACTGCTGAATGGTTGGCCCAGAAAGGCAAGCGCCTCACCATATTGGAGATGACGGCAAGGATGGGGACGGATTACGGCCCCATGAATCGATGGGTGGTGATCGATCGGTTGATTGAGGCCGGTATTCGATTGGAAACCGGCGTCAAGGCGCAAGCCATCACCGCCAATGGCGTCAATGTAACGCGTGCCGGTCTCTACCCCGAGTTTTTCGAAGCCGATACGGTTGTACTTGCCCTGGGGATGGTATCCAATGATACAGCGGTCCCCGATCTAAAGGATAAAGCGCCGGTTGTTTTTAAAATTGGGGACGCCGACAAACCGGCTGGCTTTACCGAAGCGATCGCAAGCGGTTTAAGAATTGGCTTTCAAATTTGAAACATAGAAAAAAGGATTCCGAGTAGCCCCAAAAATACATGTTTGAAAACCGCTCTTAACGATTCAAATTCACTCGAAGTGGTTTCAAAACCTCAGATCAGGTTCAAGGGCAAGGCGCAGGCCGATCGAGAAAGCGCAGCATACGTAGCGTAGGTATGTGAGCATTTATCGGAGGCCTGCAATGCAGCCATTGGGCCTCAGATGGGGTTTTGAAACCACTTCCACTCAAAAGTAAGAACGGTCTTGCCGACATTCCGGTTTTTTCCCATCCGCTCAGAGGAAAAAATATAGCCGGTTTTAAACCGAAATTCTCTTCTAATAATCTCAAAATTATACTTGACAGGGACGGGTTACTATAATAAAAAATACAAGACCGACCGGTCTGTCTTTTTATCTTTATCAAGGATTTCTGGGATGAATTTAAAAGAAAAAATTGTTCACGAGTCATTGAAGCTTTTCTCATTAAAAGGTTTCTTGAGCACCTCTATTCACGAGATTTTGGAAGCTACCGGCTCTTCTAAAGGCGGATTCTATAATCATTTTTCAAGTAAAGAAGACCTTTTTTTCAAAGTCCTGGATGAGGCGCGCATCATCTGGCGGGAGCGCAATCTTTCCGGTCTGGATGAGCTAAAGCGCCCGCCCGATAAGATCAAAGCACTTCTCAATAATTATAAAGACCGCTACTTAAAAGATGCCGACAACTTTCCGGGGGGGTGTGTTTTTATTACCCTTATCACCGAACTAAATGACCAGCGTCCGCATTTATCGAAAGAAATCGAAAAGGGTTTTATCGGACTTAAAAAAATGATCAACCGGATATTAGATCAGGCCGTCGAATCGGGTGATCTGGGAAAGGATGTCAACACCGATACGGTCACCGAAATTTTGTTTAACGGAATGATGGGTGCTTCTTTATCATACGGGGTCAACAAATCTAAAACCGATCTGGATAAGGCCATCAACGCCCTTATCGAATATTTTGAAAATTTGTAATAATAAGCCCTTGAAACTTCAGCTGGTTTGCACAGACAACAAACTGGAAGAAAGGAAGATTAGACATGATTGATTTTACCTTTACCGAAGAGCAGGAAATGTTCAGAAAAGCCGCGCGCGAGTTTGCGGAAACAAATGTGGCGCCTTACGTTGATGAGATGGAAAAAACGGGCGAGGTCAGCGATGAAGTCGTCAAAGCCCTGGGCCAAGCCGAGATGATGGCGCTAACCATTCCGGAGGAATATGGCGGTCTGGGGTTGGGGTATTCGGCACGTATGATCGCCCTTGAGGAAATCAGCCGAATTTCGGTGGCCACGGCCATGATGCTGCAGGTTTTTGCCCTGGGAATCGAGCCGATTGTGAAATTCGGCAGCGATGAACTCAAAAAGAAATATTTGCCCGGATTGGCCAAAGGTGAACGACTGTCGACAACGGCGGTGACCGAGGCGACCGGTGGTTCGGATCCCACAGGAATCCGGACCGCCTATACGAAAGACGGTGATGATTTTATCGTCAATGGCCGCAAATGTTTTATCACCAATTCCCACATTGCCGACACCATTAACATTTTAGCTAAATCCGAAGATGATCCCAAACAATTTTGTGCCTTTACGATTGACAAAGATATGGACGGATGGCGCGCGACCCACAAAGAGCACAAAGTCGGCATGCGCGGCTGCAACACGGGAGAATTGGCCTTTGAAAACCTTCGGATCCCCAGGAGCCAGCTGCTCGGCGAGGAAGGCAAAGGCTTGCGGGTTTCAATGGCTGCGATTGGCGATGTCGGCAGGGGCGGCATGGTCGGTTGCGCCATCGGGCTGCAGGCCGCCTGTCTGGAAGAATCGGTAAAATTTGCCAATGAAAGAATTCTGTATGGCAAACCGATCAGCGCCTTGCCCGCTATTCAAAACAAACTGGCCGAGATGAAAATCGATCTGGAAGCCGGCCGTCTTCTGGCCTACCGGGCAGCCGCCTTGCAGGATCAGGGTCAGCGATCGAGCAATGAATTTGCCGTGGCAAAATACTTTACCTGTGAATCGGCACAGAAGGCGGCCAAAATAGCCGTTGACATTCATGGCGGCTACGGCTGCATGGAAGAATATGCGGTAACCCGATTTTTGCGCGACGCCTTTGTTCTGGGACCTTCAGCCGGCACTTCCGATATTATGAAAGTAATCGTCGGCCGCTGGGTACTCTCGTAATCTGTATGCAATTGAAGAATATTACAATTTAATTTTCTGAGGCGAGTTTAAACCAACTAAAAAGATCACGCATCACGAAAGCACGAAAAAAAGAAAACACGAAAAGGTAATTTTGGTTTCGTGTCTTTACCCTTTCGTGTTTTCGTGATTGGCTTTAATGTTTTTCGGATGAGGCTGAATTTTAACTCCGACTGTCTATATTTTTTATTATATTTTGGAATAGGCGTTAAGCTATGCTCAACATCGTCGTTTGCGTAAAGGCGGTACCTGATCCCAAAGAAGCGTGCAACATCAAAATTGACCCGCATACGAAAACCCTGTTGCGCTGTGACGTCCCCCTGGTGATTAATCCGCTTGACAAGAATGCGATGGAGGCGGCCCTGCAGCTCAAGGAGAATTCTGACGCGCACATTGCCGTGCTGAGTATGGGGCCTCCCGAGGCGGGAAATATCGTTAAGGAGTGTTTGGCCCTGGGTGCGGATCAGGGATTTTTGCTCAGTGATCCGGCCTTTGGCGGTGCGGATGCTTATGCCACGGCCTTGACCCTTGCCAAAGGTATTGAAAAGATCGGTTCTTATGACCTGATCTTTTGCGGAATGGCCAGCAGCGACGGCAGCACCGAATGGGTGGGTCCGGAAATAGCGACATTTTTGAACATACCCGTTGTAACGATGGTAAAAGAGATTGTCGAATCCGCTGGAGACCGGTGGAAGGTAAAGGCGAGCCTTGAAAATGGATACCGGCTGATGCAGGTCCAACTTCCGGCGGTCTTTACGGTAACCCGGGATCTGAATACACCGAGGACGCTCAGTTTCTCAGGTATTATCAAGGCCCGTAAAAAGGGAATTACACAGTGGGCGGTCAATGACCTCGGTTTGCCGGAAGAAGCTGTGGGCCTGAAGGGCTCACCGACAATTGTTTCAGAACTCAGTGCCACCGAAACGAAACGCAAGGTTGAAATGATTGCCGGCACCAGAGATGAAAAAGCAGCGCTGTTGGTCCAAAAACTTGCAGATGTGGGAGTTATATAAAGAAAAATGGAAAATTCACAGGGCGCAGTCTGGGTCCTCGCCGAGCAGATTGATTGCCAAATTTTATCCGTATCGTTTCAGCTCATCGGTCAGGCGCGCAAACTGGCGGATGCGCTCGGGGCGGCTGTAGAAACGGTCCTCCTGGGGGATCATATTGAAGAACAGGCCCGACGATTGATTGCTGCCGGTGCGGATAACGTCTACCTGGGCAACGGCCCGGAGCTGGGACTTTATCAACCGGAAATTTATACCGAAATGATCGTCCGTCTGGCCCGAAAGCGACAACCGGCAATCATGCTCATCGGCTCCACCTCTATGGGAAGGGAGCTGGCACCGTTGGTGGCCGCCGGACTGCAAACCGGTCTGACGGCGCACTGTATCGATCTGGTCATCGGCGAGCGTAACGTTTTAGAGGCAAAAATCCCTGCATATGGGGGGTTGCTCACGATCATATGTCCCCAAAAGCGCCCCCAGATGGCCACTGTTGCGCAGGGAATTTTCCCTGCACCCGAACCGGATGAAACCCGGACGGGTGAGATTATACCCCTTGATGTTCCCGTGGATATGCCCGGGCGGATTCAAACGCTGGAAGTCGTCCGTGAGGCCACCGACGCTGTCCCGCTGGAATCCGCCCCGGTGATTGTAGCCGGCGGCGCCGGCGCCGGTGATCCGCAGGGGTGGCGCCAAATTGCCGAGCTGGCTCAAACGCTGAAAGCGGCCCTGGGCTGCACCCGCCCGGCTGTAGATGAAGGTTGGGCCGACCTTGAAACCATGATCGGACAGAGCGGCAAGATGGTCAGTCCGGAACTCTATATTGGCGTTGGGCTCTCAGGAGAACAGCAGCACATGGTCGGTATTACCGACGCCCAGGTTATGGTCGCGATTAACAACGATGCCAAATCACCCGTATTCGAACAGGTGGATTACGGCATTGTCGACGACTGCAGGGAGTTTATTCCGGTATTCATCAAAAAAATAAAGGAATATTATGAAAAGCAAGTGACTTGCTGACGGCAGGTCGTCCTTATCTGCAAGTCACTAGAAGCGGTTTCAAAACCCCATCTGAGGCCCAATGGCCGCGTTGCAGGCCTCCGATAAATGCTCACATACCCATGTTGCTGGGAACAAGGACTTTCTCGATCGGCCTACGCCTTGCCCGTGAACCTGATCTGAGGTTTTGAAACCACTTCTAAGGCAGTCGGACGATGTGTGGGCGCGTTAAAGCCGCCATCATTCGCGCAGCTTGTTAAGGCGGGCAATTTAGGCCGAACGAAGGAGGCCGATGTGAACACAACGGAGTTTTTGGAAATCAGCCATGCCATATGCCCGGATCGGGATTTAATGGTATTTGACGGGCAGCGCTGGTCCTTTCGTCAGACCTACGCGCGGGTTGCGCGATTGGCCGGAGTTCTCAGAGGCTTCGGGGTAAAAAAGAGCGACCGCATCGGCATGCTGCAGGTCAACTGCAGTCAATATGTGGAGACCTATTTTGCGACGGCCAAAGCGGGCGCCATTTTTGTGCCCTTGAACTTCCGGGCGAAATCAGAAGAACTGAGCTACATGATCACCCATGCGGGGATCAAAGTTCTTTTTGTAGGAAAAAGATATTTGACAATGACCGAGAGGCTGCACGACCAGCTGCCCAGCGTGGAACACTATATTTGCCTCGATCCGGTAAAGGGACAAAGACATTATTACGAGGATCTTCTGAGCGCATCTTCATCAGAGGATTTTTCGCTGGAAATCGACGAGGAAGAGATCTCCATCCTGATGTACACCTCCGGTACCACAGGGCGGCCCAAGGGCGTGCCTTTGAGGCACAGCGGATTTGTTTCCTATATTCTGGAAAATGTGGCGCCGGCCGATCCGGATATTGAGGAGCGCAACCTTTTAACGGTGCCGCTTTACCATGTCGCCGGGATCCAGGCGATGCTGGCTGCCGTCTATGGTGGGCGCACGTTGGTGCTGATGCAGCAGTTTGAGACGGAAAAATGGCTGCAAATGGTGCAGGAAGAAAAGGTTACCCGCGCCATGCTGGTACCGACCATGCTCAAATGGGTGATTGAACATCCGGATTTTAAGACTTACGATCTTTCAAGCCTGAAGGTCATTACTTACGGTGCGGCTTCGATGCCCTCGGAGGTCATCAAAAAAGCCATCGCGTTACTGCCGGGAGTACAGTTTATCAACGCTTTTGGTCAAACCGAGACGGCATCCACCATTACCGTTTTGGGACCCGAAGATCATATCATCGAAGGCAGCGATGAGGAAAAACAAAAGAAACTCTATCGGCTCAGTTGTTCGATCGGCCGACCGCTACCCGACGTCGAGGTGATGATTGTCGATGCAGAGGGCAACGCTCTACCGCCTTGCCGGGTAGGCGAGATCATCGCCCGCGGCCGGCGGGTGATGACCGGATATTGGCAGGATACGGAAAAGACGCAAAAGGCCATAACGCCGGATGGGTGGCTGCATACCGGCGATCAGGGCTGGATGGATGAAGAGGGTTACATTTATCTGGCCGGTCGCTGTGATGATTTGATTATCCGTGGAGGAGAGAACATTTCTCCTGAGGAAGTGGAAGATACGCTGTGTTGCTTTTCAAAGGTAGATGAGGCGGCTTGCATCGGTGTTCCGGATTCGGATTGGGGAGAACAGCCCCGAGCGATTGTGGTGCTCAAACCAGGCGAGTCGGCCACCGAGGAGGAAATTATGCAATACTGCCGGGACAAGCTGGCCGGATTCAAAAGGCCCCGGTCAGTTGTTTTTGTCGATTGTCTGCCGCGCAACCCCATGGGCAAGGTATTGAAAAAGGAGCTGCGCGAAAAATACGGCAAAAAATAACCACGGAAAGACGCACATCGAATTAAGGAGGCTCAAAACATATGGCAAGCAAAGTTGGCAAAAGATATATCTGCAAAAAGTGCAGGGCGGAGTTTATTGTCACCCGCAGCGGTAAAGGAACGCTGCACTGCTGCGGCCAGCCCATGGAAATCAAGAAATAGTCTGAATTCACATATTTTAGCGCGAATTGATGGAGACACACATTTAATGGCACAACTGGGTAAACGATATCGATGCGAGGTCTGTGAGACCGAAATCCTTTGTACCAAGCCCGGAGACGGGACGCCGGTCTGTTGCGACAAGGACATGGCGGTTCAGGAGCACAGACCCCTGCCGTCTTCAGATTGAAATCGGCTTTTTTTTAATGCCTATGTCTACCGGGATCTTTTTTTATTACCAGCAGGGTAAGAGACTTAAAGATTTTCCAGAGGCGCTGGGTAAGATTTTAAGCCTTTCCAATGTCTTTTTCTATGATGCGTTTTATCCGCGAAAGCCCGAATCCGCTTTCGATTTGAAGCCGGTTCCGCTAGAGCGTCTTTGTGAGGTCCATACGCCCCAGATGATTCAACGTGTTAAGGCAACCGGTGAATACGAGGGAGCGCTTTATTCAGCAGCGGGAACGGTATCCGCCGCTATCAAGGTATGCAGCGGCCAGATTACCAATGCCTTTGTTTTCACAGGATATGGCGATCATCACGCCGGTAGGGATTTTTTTGGCGGCGGATGTTATTTCAATGGTGCGGCTGTCGCAATTCAGCAACTGAAAGAGCGGTATCATGTCCAAAAGTTTGCCGTTGTGGATACAGACGCCCATCATGGAGATGGAACGTGGGCGCTGTTTGAGAATGATCCGGATGTGCTCTATGTTTGTTTTTGCGCCGAACCCACCAAAACCCACAACCAGAATATCAACATCCACGTACCGTCCGCAATCCATGATGACCATTATCTTTTGCAGGTCAAAACAGCGCTGGAGGAGCGGGTCAAGACTTTCGCCCCGGAAATCATTTTCTGGAATTGGGGTTATGATGGAACCATCGGAGAATACGGAGATATAGGGTTGACGGCGCAACTGCATGTGCAATTAGCTCAAGAGATAAAACGTTTTGTTACAGAGATCTGCAATGGCCGACTGGTGGTCATCCTATGCGGTGGAAGCCGCAGAGATCTCGCCGCCTCGATCATTCCCCGAATTCTTGAAGTGCTCGCAAGTAAATAGCGCCTATTTTCAAATCCGGGCGTGATAGATATTTCACCGCTTCATCGGCCACCCGCGCAGCGGGTGCTTGGATTTTTCCGCCAAAGGTGGGTTCATCGCCACCATTATTTGCCTGTCGATGCATCATTGCAAAAACCGATTAGGGAGGACAATGACATGATCAAAGTGATTGAGTTGATTAAGAGAAAAGAAGGCCTTACCTTGGAAGAGTTCTCACGGGACTGGGAAAAGGAGCACGGTCCCCTGGTTGCCAGAGTCATACCGAACTTGAAAAAGTACGTGCAGAATCATGCGGTCAGACTGCCCGGCGGCGGAGATCCGCCGATAGACGGCATCGCCGAACTCTGGTTTGATGATTTTGACGCCTGGCGCGCAAGCGCCAAATGGGTTCTCGGCAGTACCGGCAAAGAAATTCAGGATGACGAAGATAACTTCATTGACAAGCGTAAGACCTATGGATTTATTTGTGTGGAGAAAGTAATCAAGGAATAAAGGAAAACGGGCGGTTGGGCAAGGCCGACAGGAGGGCAGCGTGAATTACAGAATCAGGGCATTACAGACCGGAACAGCAACTCTGGACGCCGGACTGGCCAAGACTTACGCAATGATGGAAGCCGGTAAGCTGGTTAAATATGCACAATTCATTTTTTATGTCGAAAGTGAAGACGCGTCCGTAAGGCTCTTGTTTGAGGCCGGAATGCCTGAGGCTAAGGAAGCCGACCGCTTGATGGGATGCGGTGAATTTGGTCCCTTTCCCGCCTGTGAGGGCGGAGGGCCTGAAAGCATGCAAAAAGCGCTGGCCGACATCGGCGTCAAAACTGAGGATATCCAAACCCTGGTGGTGAGCCATCTGCATGTGGACCATGGCTGGAATCTGGACGTCTTTCCGGATGCCCAATTGATTGTGCAGCGGCAAGAGATAATTGCGGCGATAGATCCGACACCGCACCTCCGATTTGTCAACAACCGCACCATCAATGTAAAGGTCGTCGGCCGTAAAAAGCCCAAGCAGCTGCGCATAATTGATGGCGACCGGGAGATTGCCGCCGGGTTGAAGATCATCAAAACTCCGGGCCACACCTCCGGCGGTCAGACACTGATCGTTCAGACCGAAAAAGGAAACGTGGCGCTATGCGGCCAGAACCCGACCGGCTATGCCAACTGGTTTCCGGCGGATCCCAGGCTCGGCCAGGCATTTCCGGCTTTGAGCGATACGTATAATGTCGACCCGGTTAGAGAAGAGAGTGCCGCCACCTACCTGAAGAGCATGCAAAAAATTGCCGCTATGGCGGATATCTATTTAATGACCCACGAATTTCGCATTCCCAAAATGGTGCTGGAACAGTGGTGGTTTTCTTCGCCAGATAAAATGTGTGACGTGCAGTGGAACAACATCCCGTTTAAATACGGAATTATCGACGACGGCACCGAGTAAAGCCGTATGGATGCCTGCCGAAGTTGCACCGAATAGCCAAAACATCCGGATGCAGGGCTATGCGAGTGCCGTGCTCACGCCTTATTGCAGAAAATTCGGCAACCAGAGAGCGATTTGCGGCAGTAGCATGATGATCACCAGGCAAACGAGCTGAATCGCAATAAAAGGCAAAACGGAGAAATAGAGATCCCGCATGGACATGAGCTTCGTGGGGACAATCGAGCGCATGTAAAAAAGGTTATATCCGAAAGGCGGGGTCAGGTAGGCCATCTCCATATTGATAATGAAAAGAATGCCGAACCAGATGGGGTCAAAACCCAACGCCGTGACGATAGGGATATAAACGGGTGTAGTGATCATCACGATGCCGATCGGATCCATGACCATGCCCAGAAAGAAATACGTGATCTGGATCATTAAAAGCACCGGCCATCTGCCGACGCCCAGACTCTCCAGGATGCTGTTGAGAAAGTCGGGGGCACCGACTGCCGTGTAGATATTGCTGAAAGCGGAGGCGGTAACCACAATCCAGATGATCATGCAGGTCAGCACCAGGCTCTTGCGCGAGGCTTCGCTGAAACTTTTCCAGCTCAGTTTCCGGTTGACCGCCGCGCAAACCAGGCTGCCGACGGCACCGACAGCCGCGGCTTCGGTGGGAGTGGCCAATCCCAGCAGGATGCTGCCGATGACTGAAAATACGAGGATCACCGGTAGAATCACGGCGGCCAGTGACTTTATTTTTTCCGGCCAGTCCCCCCTGGCCTCAAGCGGAAGGGCCGGGCCCAATTCCGGGTTGACCAGACAGCGGATTGCGATATAAACGATGAACATGCCGGCAAGCAGCATGCCCGGCACGACCCCTGCCATAAAAAGCTGTCCCACCGACACCCCGGTCATGCTGGCGTAAACGATCATGGTAACGCTCGGCGGGATCAGGATTCCCAGGGCGCCGCCGGCAGCGACGCAGCCCACTGTCAGAAACTTGTCATAATTTCGATTCAGCATGGAAGGAATGGCGATGATCCCCATGCTGACCGTAGCCGCACCGCTTATGCCGGACATGGCCGCAAATACCGCGCAAATAAAAACGGTGCCCATGGCCAGCCCCCCGCTGAGCTTTCCGGACCAGGTATAGATCATTTCATACAGACGGTCCGCCAGCCCGGAGAATTGAAGCACATTGGCCATGAAAATAAACAGCGGGCAGGCGATCAAAATAATGTTCAGCGTCGCACCAAAGCAGGCCGAAGCCACCTGCATGACCGCTGCGGAGCCCCACAGGAAATAGGTAAACCCAAGGGAAATCACCCCAAGGCAAAAAGCCAGCGGCAGTCCGGTCAGCAACAAAAGGAACAAAGACGAAAACAGCAATATCGTAATCAGGCCGATATCCATAACATGGACTACCCTTCCGGTTTGGGTTCGGCGGGTTGCTCCGGCTCGGCAAAAAGCGTGATGACATCCCGCACCAGATGCGTCAATGCCTGCAAAAAGAACAGCACACAGCCAAAGAAAAATATGGTCTTGATGGGGTACAGGGGCGGCTCAAAAACACTCTGCGTCCAAACTTCTTTGAAAATAATGGATTCCCAGGCCATCACACCGCTCTGCCACACCAAAACACCCAAAAAGATCATCACCAGCACCCCGGTGGCGGCATCGGCCAGCGCCTTGCCCCTTGGTGAGAAGCGCACGTAGAGCATATCCATATTGACATGCCCCCGCATCAAAAGCGTATAGGCGCCACCCAGCATATAGACGGCACCGAACATGAATTGGGAGATACTGTGAACCCATATGGTCGGCCGATTGAAGCCGTATCGCATGACGACTTCGTACAGTATTAAAAAACCCAGAAGCGGCACGCCGAAGCTGGCGAAACTGCCCACCGCCTGGTTCACCCTGCCAATTCGCTCCAAGATACTGCTTTTTTTTGACATGCCATCCTCTTTCTGATCAAAGAAAAGATTGCGCGAAGCCGCAGATCGCCGTCGGGCGCTTTAAAACGGCGGCCGTGCAGCAGGATGAGTTCGCCCAACCGGCATCCTGTCTCCAGGGAAAATCCCGCAGGGCTTTTGCCGGGCTTCAAATCAGCCGCAGAAGCCCTGCGCAAAAGCCCTTGAGCGGTCCAAGTTTTCCGCGATTGCTTGCTGCAACGGCGAAAAACCCAACGCCACCCTATTTTAAGACACCTTCGTCTTTGAGGTATTGCTTGACGGTCTCAATATACTTGGTGGACAGCTCGTCTTTGGCGAACTTCGGCCAGACCTTTTCTACGGCGACCTTTCTGAGTTTGTCGGTTTCTTCCTTGGACAGCTTGATGATTTCGATTCCAAGCTTTTCAGCCCCGCCTGTTCGAAATTGTTCATCCCAGTTATTGTACAGCATGGAGGTATAGCGGCCATACTGCTGCGCAGCACGGACCACTATGTTCTGAAGGTCGGCCGGCAATTCGTCGAAAGCTTTTTTATTGGCCAGAAAACAGCCGTTGCCCGAACCGGTGGAGTTTCCGTCGGGAACCGGGTCGGCCATGATCATGTACTTGGTGACTTCATGAAATTTCATATTATCCACCGACATGTTGGACCAAGTGTAGGCATCAACCACGCCGGTCTGCAAGGCCAGGTACAACTCACCGCCGGAAATGAAGGTGGTGGCCGCGCCGACTTCCTTCCACAGCGTCGCCTGGGGACCGACCGTCCTTAATTTCAGCCCCTTGAAATCCTCAATTTTGCGCAGCGGAACTTTGGATGTGATGTTGGCACCCCCATAAGGCGTCAAATCCAGATATTCGACACCGAGTTTGCGGTAGGCGTTGTTGACCAGGTCAAACATGCCGTAGTCCCAGTAGATTTTCTGGTAGTCCTGAATTCCGCGCGGTCCCATGGGAAGCTGAAAGGACACCATGGCCACCGGTATTTTGCCGGCATGGTAGGCGCCGATGCTCTGCAGCAGTTGAAAGGTTCCGCGCCTTAGATTATCAAACGATTCGGAAGGCGGCACCAGCTGGCCGCCGCTGAAAACCTTTATCTTCAGTCGCCCGTTGGATGCCCTTTCAACCCACTTGGCAAATCGGGGCACCGCTTCGGCCATCTGCAGATCGGTTGCCGGCCAATCGCACACGAACTTCCACTCATAGGTTTTTTCGGCTGCAACCGCATTTGTGGCGGCGCCGGTAATGATCAAACCGCACAGAAACACCAAAACCGCAAAAGACAGCATCATTTTCTTTTTCATTTTTCAATCCTCCTATGCATTCATTAAGGTTGAATTTAGTCCCGGAATATACCGGAAACTGTTTTAGGGACACATCTTTACGCTCATTCGGATTAAAGCTTGCCGTTACTTGGGCCAGGGACCCGGCATTGTCATTTCAAATGTATCTGTTATGCGGCAATAGTATTTTCCCCAAAGCCTGCCGATATTCATTAATTTCCAGCCATCGACCTCCCCGTCGACACAATATTCATCCTTGACGTGCATGCGAACCACTTCTCCAATAATCAAACTTCCGAATTCGGGGCTCTGACCAAACTGTATGATTTGATTCACCTGGCATTCCATGCTAACAGGCGACTCCGCAACCCGCGGAGACTTGACCAGGTCGCTTTTTAGCGGTGTTAAGCCGGTTTCCTTGAATTCATCCACCTCAGGCGGATATTCTGCAGAAGTCTGGTTCATGCGCTCGGCAAGCGCCTCATTTACCGTGTTTAGGACAAAGTCCTTTCCCGACTCGGTGTTTCGCAGCGTGTCCTTTTTTCTCCCGTCCCTTTTGCTGGCGACGCTAAAGCAGACGATCGGCGGTTTTGCACTGACCGCTTGAAAAAAACTAAAAGGGGCTAGATTAAATACGCCGTCCGCACCCACGGTCGACACCCATGCAATCGGTCGTGGATTAAGTGCTGCCAGAAGTGTATTGTAGAAGTCTTTTCTATCCATCTCGTGTGGGTCGATCTTCATACACATTCCTTTCTTTTGATCTCATTTTCGATTTAAGTTGGCGAATTTTTTGCAGCGGGAAAAAACCGGATCATAAGCGCTCGCTTCTTTAAAACGCGGTTGTAGAATCGCCCTTTAGCGTTGACCGCCACCGCATTTTCGGTGTCAGTTGCTGGAGCTAAGGGGTTGACTTCAGGCGGCATCAGCTAAGACCAACCGGTCGGTTTGTGCCGAGGCAATCAATATGTCACCCCCTTATTGTCTTGTCAATAATTTTTTTTAAGTATAAAGGCATCATTTGCGAATCTCGAATTTTATGACGTTTTTATCTGTCTTTCGCATGAGCCGCCCGTTTTTTTCCAGGTAACGTAAATGCGAAATCGCTTCTCCCGTGGCAAACCACTTTTGCGTCGCCGGAAACTGATCCCAGTTTTCACTGACAATGTCCCAGGTCATATTGGAGGCAACCTGAAAGGCATTCATGGAACTTCCGTTTAGAAGCGCGAGGACCTCATTTAGTCTGGCGGCATGATGTTTTTTCAACTCTGCGATTCGATCTTCAGGGGAATCAATCAGACGACGGTGCCCGGGTAAAACCTGATCAACCGCTAGTTTTTGAACCTTGTCCAGACTGGCCAGAAAGTACGCCAGGGGATTTTCGCCATCCGACCAGCAGATAATGTTGGGCGTTATATCCTTCAAAATATGATCTCCCGCCAGAAGAATCTTCTTGTCCGGTTCATACAGGCAGGTGTGACCGATGGTATGGCCGGGTGTGGCGACGCATTTGAAATGATAGGCCCCGATCGTAATCACATCGCCGTCATCCACGGTCTTTGTTTGCTGGACCCATTCCAGGTCAAATTGGGAGGCGGGGTGTTTGTCGAAAACCGCTTTGATTTCCTTTTCAGGAAAACCGTTTAGCCGCGCATAGTCGGCAATGGTCCCGATGCCTTTCCAGGCTTCCAGCAGCACTTTATCCTGCCGCCCCATAAAAACACGGGTGGATTCTGTTAGCAATTTTGCCACCAGACCGAAATGATCAATGTGCCGATGCGTAATAAAAATATCACTTTTTGAAAGATCAACCCCCAGGGTATTCAATCCGCGCTGCATGGCGTCCAGGCACGTTTTGCGATTTAAGCCGGTATCGACGATCAGACTTCTTTCAGAATCCCTGAGAATATAGGAATTTAAATATCTTAAAGGACTATCCGGCAGGGGAACTTTGATTCGGAACAGGTTCGGCAATATTTCTTCACACATTGTATTACCCTTTTCAGGCTGCCAAAGCTTCAAAATACATGTTTCGTTACGCACAATTAGAATCCAAAAGGTTCATCATAATGGCACTTTTTTCAAATCGCATGTGACCAGCGCCGGCCGTAATGGTTCAGATAAATAAAATCCTCCAAAGCCTTCCGCCCCCTGGCAACATGCCGGCCGGCCGGTTTCCCAAAGGTCATGCATACCACCACTTTCTTTTCATCGGGCACGCCCAGCATCAGTTTAACCGCATCTTCATCAAATGCGCCGATCCAGCAGGTCCCATAGCCCAACTCGGTGGCCTGGAGCGTAAAATTGGTCAGTGAAATGGTAATGTCCACCATGTGCCATTTTAATCTGGGATCCGCAACCGCGGCAATGAAATAGGCACAATCGCCTACAAATCTTTGATTATCGCAAGCGCTTATCAGATCACGCTTTAAATCCGCTTCGCCGACAAAGATAAATTCCCAATTTTGTCGATTGCTGCCCGAAGCGGCCAGCTGCAAAGCTCTGAAAAGCGTCTGCAGGTGCACAGCGGGAATCTGTGTTGCAGCATATCGCCGAATACTCAGGCGGCCGGCAATAGCGTCCCTGACATCCACAGTGATCGCCTCCTTAATTTAATTGTTTTTGAGCACACGAACTCTCTGAATACAGCGTCCCAGATGATGAGATAATACGGCAGGGGCAAAACCGGACTGAAGCCTTCCAGTGTCTCAATACCCGCGGGCCCGATCGATCTCGTTTCTCAGTGGTTTCCCGCCCTCCAGACGTCGCAGATTATCCGTAAAGATCTCAAGTACCCGGTCTAAATAATCAGCTCCGAGTCCCGCCACGTGCGGTGTGATGATAAGGTTGGGAATCATCCATAGATCGCTGGTTTCAGGCAGCGGTTCTTCCTCAAAGACATCCAGCGCGGCGCCCCGCAGGCGGCCGCTGTTCAACATATTGGCAACCGCCGCCTCGTCGACGATCCCGCCGCGCGACATATTGATAAGCACGGCATCCGCGTGAAGGTTCGCCAGAACCTTGGCATCCAGCAGATTCCGGGTTTGGGGTGTCTTCGGCAGGACCACCACCAAATAGTCGGCCTGTTGCAGCGCACGTTGTATTTGCTCGGGCGGCAGGATTTCATCGGCATGCGGGGTCGGTTTCGGTCGTCGCTGGGTACCGATAACACGCATGCCGAATTGTTTCGCCCGTTCGGCGACGGCCTGACCAATCGTTCCCATTCCCATAATACTGCACGTTTTGCCTGCGAGCGCACCGGGAACAAAAAAATGCCAGCGTCGAGCACGCTGGTTGGCCAGCGCCTCGGGCAGCTGCTTTGCAAAGGTCAGCATCATTGCCATGGCATGCTCACTCATCTGATCACCATGCACACCGCGTGCATTTGTGATGCGCACGCGCGGCGGCAAATCCGGTGCGGGAAGCACGGCATCAACCCCGGCGCCAATCGTCTGTATCAGCCGCAGGCGCTTCGCGCCGGACCAGACACCCCGAGGCGGCCTGAATACGAAAACCACCTCGATCTCGCCCATCGAAGCCTCCAAATCGGCCTTGTCATTGATTGCGCGTATCTTTCGCTCCGGAAAAGCGGATTCGAACTTTTGAACGGCTTCCGCACCTAAACCGTAGACGTGTATCACTTTGATTTGCATTGCTTAACTTTGCATTTTTTTTAAGAGCCATGCCATGTTCCGGCCCAGAACCTGCATGGTCTTGATGCCTTCTTCGTCTTTTTCCACCTCTCCTTTGTTGCGGCCGATTCCCAGGTTCCAGTAGCTCGAACCGGGGATGATCATCTGCGAGATCAAGAAGAAATGATTGAGCGTATCAAAGGCGTGGATGCTGCCGGCCCGGCGCACGGCAACTACCGCCGCGCCCAGCTTGCGTTGCAATATATCCCCATTGGCCCTGGAAACGAATCCGCTGCGATCGATCAGGGCTTTCATTTCGGTGCTGACGTCCGTAAAATAGGTGGGGGACCCCAAAATAATCCCATCTGCCTCAGTCATCTTCTCAACACAGGTATTCAAAATATCATCTTTAAACACACACTGACCATCCTTGTTCTCAAAACATTTGTAGCAGGCCATACACCCCTGGATCTTTTGGCCTGCAAGCTGCAAAAGTTCGGTTTCAATTCCTTCTTTTTGTAATTCTTTTAAAACATAATTAATAAGTATGGCAGTATTGCCGTCTTTCCTGGCACTGCCATTGAAGGCCATCACTTTCATTGTGTGTTTTTTCTCCTTTCGCCTGTCATTTATGCTTAACTCCGACACGTCGGTTTCAATATCGACTGTGAGCCCGTTTCCATCGGGTGCAGCAAAATAGTTACCATAAAGCACCGATTCAAAAGCCGCAACCATAAAATGAAGTCGTCAATAAATTATCATCCCTCTGATGTTTTTACCGGCCGCCAGATCCTTAAAACCCTGATTGATCTCTTCCAGGCCATACCGCCGGGTAATGAGTTGCTCTAAACGAATCCGCCCGCCCTTGTACAGATCCAGCAAGGTTATCAGATCAAGGCGACTGTCTCCTGACCCATAATTGCAGCCCAGGATGTTTTTCTCCATGAGGGGGATTTCATAAATCGGCAGCGACAGCTTCGCCTCAACATCTGCAAGCCCCACAATCACCGTGTTTCCTCCCCTGCGGACCAGTTTATAGGCGGTCAGGATGGTCTCAGGGCTCCCGATGACCTCAAAGGCATAATCGGCTCCAATTCCGGCGGTTAATTCCATAACTTTTTCAAGGGGGTCGTCTTTAGCGGCATTAATCAAATGCGTTGCCCCGAACTGCCCGGCCAGCTCCAGCTTATTATCTTTAATATCAATGGCCAAAATCTTGGTCGCATTGGCCATTACGGCCCCTTGAATCACATTAAGGCCTACACCGCCGGTACCCATGACGGCGACCGTGCTTCCGGGCTTGACTTTAGCCGTATGGATCACCGCCCCCACGCCGGTTATCACGCTGCAACCCGTCACTGCTGCGATGTCCAGCGGTATGGCCGGATCGATCAGAAGTACGCTCCGCTCACTGACCACATTGTACTCGCTGAAGCACCCCACTCCCAACATGGAATGAATATTAAGGGCCCCCTTTTGCAATCGATAAGTTCCGTCTAACATGGTTCCGCTGCGGGTCTTATCTTTTTCCGCACACAAATAAGGCTGATCGCGCAAACAATAGTAGCATTGCCCGCAAATCGGTACCCACATCAACAGAACCGCGTCACCCGGTTTAACCCGGGTGACTCCGGGTCCTACTTCTCGAATGATACCGGCCCCTTCATGGCCGGGTACGCAGGGAAGCGGAGGCATGTTCCAGCTTCCGTTGATGACTGACAGATCTGTATGACAAAGACCGGCGGCCTCGTATTTGACCAGAACTTCTTTTTCTTTGGGAGAGGCAAGGTCCAATTCCTCAATCACGAGAGCCTTGCCGTATTCGTGCAGAACCGCTGCTTTCGTTTTCATGATGTTCTCCTTCGGGAAATAAACACGCAATACAGAGAAGGGTTAGGTTGTTTAGAAAAAAACTGCAGATTCACAGAAGCGAGAAAGAACTGGCGAATGCTGATCGTCCTTTAAAAGCCACATGCATACCTTTTTATCCCGGCACCGTGAAGCCTGTCTGATACTGCTCCGGTCGTCAGCCCAAATAGGCCTTCCGCAGGCGTTCATCATGGTACAGCGTTTCCGGTTTTTCCTCGAAAACAATCTTACCCAGCTTGAGCACGTAAACTCGGTCAACGATCTTGAATGCGGCCCGGACATTCTGCTCCACGATCAGAATCGTCATTTTTAATGTTGCGCTGAGCTCATAAATTTTATCCATGAGCTCTTTAACCACCACCGGGGCAAGTCCCAAAGAGGGTTCGTCAAGCATTAGAAGTTTCGGTTGACACATCATGGCCCGGCCGATGGCCAGCATTTGACGCTCGCCCCCGCTCATGGTTCCTGCATCCTGGGTTGCACGGCTCTTGAGAATCGGGAACGTTTCGTAAACCAGCTCCAAGGCGGCGGCCACCGCCTTGGGATCCTGCATTATATAAGCCCCCAGCTCCAGGTTTTCTTGAACCATTAAGTTCGCAAAAACCCGCCCCCCCTGTGGAACCAGAGCCATCCCCGAACGAACCCGCTCCGGTGCCGACCAAACAGTCGCGTCTCTACCCGAATATAGGATTTTGCCGCTCCAGGCCTTCATCGCTCCGATAAGGGCCATCAGCAAGGTGCTCTTGCCGGCCCCGTTACGCCCGACAATGGCAACTCTTTCGCCTGCATCGACGTGAAAGGATATATCTTTCAGAACCGTTTTTTTTGAATACCCGCTTGAAAGATTGTCAACGGATAAAAGTGGATAATCTGAATTTTCCAAAGTTATACCCCCAGGTACACCCGATTGACTTCCTCGTTTGCAAGGATTTCTTCCGGTCTGCCTTCCACGAGTATTTTGCCAAAGTCCAGAACGATAATCCAGTCCGAAATGTCCATAACGGCTTCCATATTATGATCGATAAGAAAGATCGTCTTCCCTTTTGAGACCAGCCCTCTGAGCAGAGATTTTAGGTGGTCGATCTGCTCATCGGACAAACCGGAGGCCGGTTCATCCATTAAAAGGAATTCACCCCCTGTGGCCAGCAGCCGACCGAGGGAAACCAGTTTCTGATCCCCCCAGGAAAGATTGGCCACCTGCTCTCCGGCCTTTTCAGCCAGGCCCAGAAATTCGAGGATGTCGCCCGTTTGCTGATCAAGGCTGCGCCTTTCTGCCCGCACCATAAACCGGGGGAGAAAAACACCCCACAAACGCTCCTGTCGCTTGCCGGGCAGCGCCAGAAAAACATTATCCCAAACGGACAGTTGATAAAATAGACCGAGGTGCTGAAACGTCCGAGCCATACCCAGAGAAACAATATCGTGCGGCTTGCGCGTCGTTAATTCCTGTCCTTTAAAAACAATATGCCCCTCATCGGAAGTAATGAAGCCCGATATGAGATCGAACACGGTGGTTTTTCCCGCGCCGTTGGGTCCAATCAGGCTGGTCAGGCTGCCTTGCGCCACACTAAAGGTAACATCGTTGACCGCCTGCAGCCCCCCGAAGGCCTTTGACAGCCCCTCCACTTGAAAATAAAGATCCGTATGGTTCATGATCGCGCCACCCCCGTCGTGATTCGTTCCGGCAAAAGCCCCTTGGGACGAAAGCGAAGAAAAATGATCATGAGTGCGCCGTAAAGAATCTCCCTTATGGGAGATGCAACCGTGGTAGGAACATCGAAGAAACGCAGCATCTCCGGAATCGAGATCAGAACAGCCGCACCGATCACCGAGCCAAATACGTTGCCGGATCCGCCGATAATGACCAGCGCCAGAATAAAAATTGATTCGTGGATCGTAAAGGTAAACGGATCAATAAAGGTAATCAGGCAGGCGTAAAGAGCGCCTCCAATACTGGCGAGCATGGCGCTAACCGTAAAAATTACGATCTTATAGCGGCTGACGTTTTTGCCGATAGAGGCTGCGGCGGCATCGTCTTCCCGGATGGCACGCAGCACCTTACCAAAGGCTGATTCCCCAAGGCGCCAGGCAACCCATACGCATATCGCCAGGAATCCCAATGTAAGTGCGGTGAATCTGAGCGGGCCCAGAAAGGTAAAGCCGAAGGCCGCTGGCGGCGGAATTTGACGGATGCCGAAAGGTCCGGCCGTGAGACCGATCCAGTTCAGAAGAATGTTGTATATGATGATTTGAAAGCCGAAAGATGCGATCACGTAATATTCCGCTTTTAAGCGCAGTGTCGCCCATGCCAGGCCCGCGCCCAAAAGACCTGCGATGGCCATGCCCACCGGAAGCGCATAGAAAAAGTTGAAGCCCCATTGCGTAAGCAAAATGGCCGCGGCATAGGCGCCGATCCCCATGAAGGCGGCTTGCGCCAGAGAAAGGATGCCCGTATATCCGACCGCAAGGTTTAAGGCAACCGTCAGAATACCGTAGACCGCAATCAGACTGATCACATAGAGCAGATAATTCACGCTTTACTCCTGATAGCGAGTAACCCGATGACCGAAAAATCCTCTCGGCCGAAACAGGATAAACAAAACCAGTACCGAAAAGCTGATGGTACTCTTCCATTCTGAAGAGATCTGCCAGATACCGATATTCTCCACCACTCCTAACATCAAACCGGCAAGGGCGGCACCGCCGTAAGAGCCCATACCCCCTACAATCATTGCCACCGTGGCCACAAGAACCGCATTGACGCCGATGGTGGGTTCCAAACCCTTGTCCATCACATGAAAAATCGCCGCCAAGGCCACCAGAACGGATCCTATAAAAAAACTTATCAGCCGCACCCAATCGGTGGAAATACCCGTAATGGTTGCACCCATCGCATCGTTTTCGACGGCCCGCATGGCTTTGCCGATCTTTGTGCGACGCATGAAAATAAGCATCCCCATCAGGACGATCCCGGAAGTTATCACCGCAATAATATCGAGGGGGGTCAGCGTCAAAAGCCCAAGCGAGATCCCGCTATGCAGAAATTCTGGAATTTGGACATTGCGGGGATCGCTCTTCCAGATCAGTAAAATCAGGTTCCGCAGAACGACATACCCTCCGAAAGAACTGAGAAGCATCTCCATCATGCCGGCGCCTATTTTCCGCAAAGGGGCATAAATCAACAATTCAGCGAGAACACCAAGAATTCCCGCCAGCAGCAGCGCCGCGATAATTGAAACCCAGAGCGGCCACCCCCACCCCATGGCAAACTGATACAGGAAATAGCCGGCATACAGATAGACGCTGGCGTGCATGAAATGAAAGATTTTTGTGGGGGCAAAAATAGTCGTAAAACTAATTCCCAATATGGCGTAGATGCTGCCCACAACAATGCCGTTTAACAACAATTGAAGAAAAAGCCAGTAGGCCATGGGTTTCCTCTCGCAAGTTGCCTATCTTAAGCGGACGTCCCTCCGATCTTTGTATACTTCGGGTCCGTGTCGGTTCGTCACGGGCCCGAAGTCTCTGATCGCATTAATTTTTCATTTCCAATTTACATCAACGGCCAGACCGCCGCGCACCTCGCGAATGACCGGCAGCGTCCGGTTGATGCCGTCTTTATCAAAGTTAATCGGTCCGGACACACCCTGATAACCCTTCATTGAGAATAAATAGTCTCTAATCTCGGCACCGGTCCGGGCACCGCTTTTGAGAGCCTTGGCGTAAAGCATAACGGAGTCGTATGAGTAAGCCGGGTAGGTGCTGGGCAAAACGCCGAAATGTTCTTTGAAACGCTGGCCGAATGATTTCATCACTTCTGTTCCGTTATGGGGATCGTAGATGTAATCCGGTGCTTTCACTCCCTCGACGGCATCGCCGGCAATCTCGAAGGTCATGGGGGCCACCATACCCGGAGTGACCAGGAAAGGCGTTTTCAAGCCGATTTGCTTGGCTTTTTTGCAAGCATAGCCGAGCTCGGCTTCATGGGCAACCATGAAGATAATGTCGGACTTGACGAATTTGATCTTGGTCAGATGCGTCGTAAAATCCGTCTCACCCATGGCAATGATCTCGGTGGCAACGACCTCGCCACCATACTGCGCGAAAAGCTTCTTGAAGGTTTCCGCAACGCCACGGCCATACTCGTTGTTTACATGCAGAACCGCTGCGGTTTTGGCTTTGATCCCTTTACCGGCGTATTCGGCCAGCTCCGACATCACCGTATCGGCCAGCGGGTTGATACTAAAGATAAAGTCGCCGAGTTTCCGAATGTTGGGATTCTGACCGGCAGTATTGAGCAAAACCACGCCATTCTGCTGGGCCACAGGACCGAGAGATAAAATGACAGGCGATACCAGGCTCTCGACAATGGCAACCTTGTCAATGCTAACCAGCTTGTTCATCGCCGCCAGAGAAATCTTTGGGTCCGCCTTTCCATCTTCCAGGGCAATCTCGATCTTCTCACCGTCGATCCAGCCGCTCTTCTCCAGATCCTCCAGCGCGAGCTGGCTGCCACGAATGAAATACTCACCGTACTGGGGAATGGGGCCCGTAACCGGCATCACAGATCCATACTTGAACGCATCTTGCGCCCGGGCAACATTTTTGGGCCCGTAGCACACCAGCGCCAGCGATAGGACCAGAAACATCAAGATTAAACTGTTTAATCTGCGCGTTTCCATTTTTTCCTCCTTTCTTGATCCCCACAATCAAAGGGGATCTCTCTAAAATAAATGGTGGCGCCTGTTTTCACCAGGCCTTACGCAAAATCCCAATAACATCGCCGATATCATCTATGGGGCGAGGATTTTCCATTTGCGGTGCCTCCTCCATTACCGCCTCAGCCAGTAAAGTAAAATCGGATTCTTTAACACCCACATCTCTCAGACGCGTCGGACAATCCAGATCTTTGACCAGCTTCCCAACCACATCAACTGCCGCAGCGGCTGCCTGTTCGCCTTTTAGTTCTGCCAGATCATCGCCGGCGGCCCCGGCAACCAGCGCCAGGCGATCGGTTGCGGCCGACAGATTGAACGCCATCGCATGCGGAAGCATAATACAGGAAGTTTGCCCGTGCGGAACATTACAGCGACTGCCCAGTTGATGCCCGATGGCGTGGCTGATACCCGTTTTGACACTGATAAAACCGATGGCCGACATCCAGGCTCCGAGCTGGCAGAAGAGGCGTATTTGCAAATCGTAAGGTTCTCGAATCGACTGGCGCAGGTTTTGAAAAAGATAGCGCAGCGCCTGAATACAAAGGGTATCCACCAGCGGCTGATGATTGGGAGAGTACAATCGCTCGACGGCGTGGTCCACCGCACGTATTCCGGTTGACGTCCAGAGCCATGGCGGTGTGAAAACAGTTGCTTCGGGGTCAAGCATGACAACCCTCGGGATAAACTGGGGCGCCCCATAGATTTCCTTGACAAGACGCGCTTCGTCGGTAATGCCGAAACCACACGTAAATTCACCGGCTGAGAGGGTGGTGGTTATGGCGATGTGGGGAATCGCCTCACCCTGAATCGGTTTTTCTTGAGGATCGCCTTTGCGATAGTCATCGAGCTGATCTCTGGATACAACCCCTTCGCTCAAACACAGCGCTGCGGCTTTGGCACCATCCACCGGGCTGCTCCCCCCCAGGCTGATCAGAACATCGGCCTTTGCATCCCGCGCCTGGGAAGCCGCGGCGATCACATCGCCGCGGGGGACATGCTGGGATATAGGAAAAAAAACGCCCGCCAGCCGTTTTCCGAGGATCTGTTGCACACGCGTGAGGAGATCGGTCTTTTTTGCAATCGTTTTGCCCGTGATCACAAAGGCCCGCTTTGTTGACAGAGCATCGACTTCGTCGGCAAGTTGATTTATACAGCCCGGTCCAAAAATGAGTCTTTCTTGTGGCGGAAAGATAATCGATTGAATGATCCCGGATGCATTCATTGCGATTTTGCTCCTTTCAGAGGAATAGTTCGGTGATTATTCTTCACCCATCCATACGATCCTAATCTGCCGGTCTTACCGCCAGACTTTTGAAAAGCCCGCTTAAGTCCGTTGCGCGTTCCATATGGTTGACAAATTCTTTAATTTTCAGAACTTTTTCTTGAGGCAAAATTCCTTTAACGAGGTACTCAAATTTTTCCTCAATTTCAGAATTGCTTAAAGGAACCTCCGGTTCGCCTCTGGCAAAATCCAGACTTAACGAGAACGTTTCTCCTCCCTTGACTTTTACGGATACCACAGTGCCGCGTTTAGCGGGGTAATCTTTATCAAGCGCTTCGGAAGCTTCAAGTTTTACCTTTTTCATTACGCTTTGAACGCTTTCATCCCTTAACCGCCGGGTCGTAAATTGATCGTACAATGCATTTCCATAGATAAGCGCTGTAGCAATACCGAAAGACATATTAAATCGGGCATCATCGCCACTTTGCGGGTTCGCATTTTCCAGCTGTATGGCAACAGAGTAAGTTTTTACCAGAATTTGATCAATATCACGCCAATCGATATTGTGCTGCTGGACGATCGACAGGGTGGCGTCAATTGGGGCGTGAATATGGCGGCAACCGGCGTGCTTGCGAATATAGGTTTTGGGAATCATAAATTCTTTGCCCAGATCTTTTGTAATGATCTCCGGATCGTATTCATCGCTAAACGCCGGCAGAAATGATTTTTCCAGAATATCCGGATATCCTTTGATTCCTTCCCGGGCCAGAAGCGTCGCATAAACGCCTGCTTCACAAGCCCTTGATATTTGCGCTCCCACAAAGGACTCCGAACCTTTGAAGGCGCTTAACAATCCGGATCCCAAAAGACACGCGCTGGACAGACTGTTAGCGATTTCAGAGAGGTTCAGCGATAATATCTTACTTGCCGCCGCCGCGGATCCCATAGGTCCGATCACCGGTGTCAGGTGAAATCCGCGTTTTACCGCCGACGGATTCATGGAACTCCCTACCCGGATCATGATTTCATAGCCCAGGGCTACGGCTAATAACAAATCCTTTCCGGTTTTAGAGGTTTTGTTTCCAAATTTATCTAACACGGCCAGAGCAGCAGGAATAACAATCGCAGCGGGGTGAAGACCGGCGAATCGAGACCCATCGGTTAAATCCGCCGGACACATACTGCTGTTTATCAGCGCGGCGAGCTGACAGTTGACCTTTATGCCTTCACCGATAAGAGTTGATTCGCTTTTGGGGGTATAAGATTCCGAAACCCGCAGGAATGGTTTGTGAATCTCGTGCTTAAAGCCGGTCAGCGCCACACCCAGGAAATCAAGAATCCGTGTTTTGGCGCTGTTAATCACCGCTGCGGGCAAATCATCATATGATACTTGATAAATAAGCTCACTGAGCTGTTCTATCACTCCCAACAGATCATCTCCTTTCCCCAAGGAGCTTGCTTATGTTTGTAGAAGTAATGGCAACCGCTTTTAACTGAATTGCTTCTTATTTCTGAAGCGACATACCCTCTACCCCTCATTTGAGAAACGCCCAAAAAAAATCCCAACCGGAGACAGGACTCGCGTTGGGATTAAATGTGTTTAAAATTGATTGAGAAGAACTCTCTTTTTTGAGAGAGTGCACGCATCGCTACCCCCTATGAAGGGTTATGCCGCTAACTTCCAATTCAATTCAGCACCGGTTTTTTCAGGCATCATCATAAACGAAGAAAAGACCGACCGGTCGGTTTGTTATTTGTATTAATTATTATGCCAGTGCAATTCGGGACTGTCAATATCTTTTTTGGGTTGATCCAGCTATCTTAGATATAATCACCATATTCATCGCAAAATTTCAGCCGACCCTTATAGGGGGCAATCGGCCCATACGGGACCTTGCGGTTTAACCCGCTAAATAATCCTTGACAGAATGAAATTTATCATCGAAAATAGAATAAAAATTCCACTATACGGAACTCTTCCATCTTTATCATAGTTAACCCGGCAGCCAAAAATGAGTGAATCAAAAATCGTCAATTCGGTTGTAAGAGCAGCCCTTATTCTGCAAACCATGTCAAACGGGAACAGCAGAATCGGAAAGATTTCGCAAAGCGTTAACCTCAGCAAAGCCACAACGCACCGACTATTGGTGACATTGGGAAAAGTTGGCTTTGTTGTCCGCGATCCGCTCACCCAGGGATATCATCTTGGCCCCGGCCTTCTTAAATTATCTTCGGACCCGATTTTAAGCCATGAAAGTCTAATCAGTTCTGCCTTTGAGCAAATGACCTACCTGAAAAATTTATCCAGAGAGACGATTTTGTTGCATCTGAGAGCCGGTTTGCAGAAGGTCTGCATTGAAAAAATGGATAGCCCCGAGGATCTCAAGTATACAAACGAGAAGGGATTTACCGCTCCGCTTTATGTAGGCGGCGCCGGGAAAATACTATTGTCGGAACTTATGGACGACGAGATCAAGATGGTCTTAAACCAGATCAGCTTCGTTCCAATTACTTCAAGTACCATTACCGACCGTAAACAATTGTGGGCCGAGATAAAGAAAGTCCGCCAGCAGGGGTATGCGACCAGCTTCGGCGAGAGGGTACCCGGCAGTTCGTGTGTTTCGGTTGCTGTGAAAGACTATGTTACGCCCGTTGCCCTGAGCATACTGGGGCCCGCCAGCCGATTCACCCGCAAAAGAATCAAGGAGACCCTGGCGGAATTAACACAGGCAGCCGGCAAGATTTCAGAAAATTTAAAGCAGCAAAGAGAAATGGGCAAACGCAATGATCAGTAAATATCTGATTCAGACCGCGGTGCGCGAATATCCCGACAATCTCGCCTTTATTGGCCCCAACAGACGTCTGACTTTCAAACAGTTGGACGCGAACGTCAACCGGCTGGCTAACGCCCTTCTCGATCTGGGCATCAACAAAGGGGATCGTATTGGAATTCTGCTTCGAAACTGTGCCGCGTATATTGAAACTGATTTTGCCCTGTCCAAAACAGGAATGGTACGGGTTGCTTTGAATTACAGATTGGGACCGCCGGATCATGAATATGTTTTAAATGATGCGGGTTCGAAGGTGCTCATATACGGCGATGAATTCGCAGCCGATATCGAATCCATGAAAAGCCGCTTGCGCAGCGTTGAAAAATTTATATGCCTCTCCCAAAAATCCCGCCAACAGGATCATGCCGATTTTTATGATTTTAATGAAATCGTTGCGGCCAGCTCGCCTGATGACCCGCAGATTGAAATAGATGATGATGATCTGCACGCCCTTGTATACACTTCCGGAACGACCGGAAATCCCAAAGGCGTCATGATCACGGAAAAGGCATGGGCTAGCGTGGCGATGAACATTCTTTTGAATTACGGCCCCGTCACTCAGAAGGATATCATTTTGAACCTGCAACAGCTCAGCCATGGAGCCGGCTATTTCGTATTACCGTTTTTTATCAAGGGGGCTACGAATGCCATTGTCGAATTCGAGCCATCGCTCGTATTCAAGACGATCCAGCAGCTGCGGGTGACGGTGTTAAAACTGGTTCCGGTAATGCTTTACAAACTATTGGAGGTACCCGATAAACATGAATACGATTTAGGCAGCCTGAATCATATCATCTACGGCGGTTCACCGATATCGCGCCACCGACTGGTTGAAGCACTGGGTTTCTTCGGGCCAAAGCTTGCTCAACTCTATGGTCAGGCGGAAATACCGATGTGTATTTCAACATTATCCAGAGAGGATCATTTGCTGCAAGGATCCGAGGCAGAGCTCAAGCGGCTGGAGTCATCCGGAAAACCGAATGTCAATGTCGCGGTAAAAATCATCGATGAGAACGGGCAGGAAGCTGAGACCGGCCAGATGGGCGAAGTAATTGCGAGGGGCGATCACGCCATGAAGGGCTACTGGCGGATGCCGGAAGCCACCCGTGAAACTTTGAAAGATGGATGGGTTTACACCGGGGACATCGGATACATGGATTCAAAAGGGTTTCTTTTCCTGGTAGATCGGAAAAAAGACATGATTATCAGCGGTGCCTTCAACATCTTCCCGGCTGAAATTGAGAAGATCCTCATCAAGCACCCCTTGGTAAACGAGGTCGCCGTCATCGGTGTCCCCGATGAGAAATGGGGCGAAGCCGTAAAAGCCATTGTCGTTCTTGAGCCGGGTGCGAAGGCCACGGAAAAAGAGATATTAGATTATTGCAAACAGAGCGGACTGGGATTTAGGACGCCAAAATCCATTGATTTTTTAAATGAGATTCCCAGAAACCCTTACGGCAAAGTTGACAAAAAAAGCTTAAGGCAGCCCTACTGGGCGCATTTTGAAAAGGACATTAATTAGAAGTGATTTCAAAACCCCATCTGAGGCCCAATGGCTGCGTTGCAGGCCTCCGCTAAATGCGCACATACCCATGTATGCTGGGAACAACGACTTTCTCGATCGGCCTGCGCCTTGCCCTTGAACCTGATCTGCGGCTTTGAAACCACTTCTAAATAGCCCATGCCTTTGGGGGCCGAAAATGGCAGCTGAATCTTAAGGACCGAGAGGTGTAAAAGGAATAATAAATGAGTCTCGATAAAAAGTTTAAAAATTGGGAAAAAAATGTCCTGGATAGCTGGCTCAAAGCGAACCCGGAGAAAAAAGAGCGCTTTAAGACGGATGCCGGCATCGATATAGAGCGCTTATACACGCCGCTCGATCTTGAAAGCATCGGATTTGATTATGGGCGGGATTTGGGCTGGCCGGCCGAGTATCCTTTCACCAGAGGCATTACCCCGACGATGTATCGGTCCAACCCTTTTCTGGTGTCGGTGTATTCCGGATTCGGTAGGCCAGCGCAATGCAATCAGCGCTACAAAAAAATCCTGGACTGGGGCGGCGTCGACGAAATTGCCATCGCCGCCGACCTTCCCAGTCAGATGGGATATGATTCCGACAACCCGATGGCCAAAGGCGAAGTGGGCAGGGTTGGCGTTGCGATTGACAGCCTGCGAGATCTGGAAATCATCTTTGAGGACATCCCCCTTAACAAATTGAAGCGTTTGAGTTTGCTGGGAAATTCACTCGGACCGATTGCGCTGTCGCTTCTGATTGCGCTCGGCCGGAAGCAGGGCCTGCAAACCTCGGAATTCGTCGTGAATCTGCAAAATGATGTTTTGAAGGAATATGTGGCCCGGGGCACCTATATTTTCCCTATTCGGCCGGCTGTAAGACTGACAACCGATGTTGTCGGATATTGCGCCAGACATATTCCGCACTGGTACCCCGTAAACATATGTGCCAACCACATCCATGCTGCCGGCGCCGGCTCACCCAAAGCCACCGCTTTTGCCCTGGCAAACGGGATGTGTTACATCAATGATCTTTTGAACAAGGGATATCAAATTGATGAAATTGCACCGCTGTTGACGATGTTTTTAGATGAACGCTCGGATTTTTTTGTGGCCATCTGTAATTTTCGTGCCACCCGCAGGCTGTGGGCCAGGTTAATGAAGCAGCGGTTGAAAGCCAGGGACCCCAGATCCATGGCACTTAAGATTTATGCGTATTCCCATGGCGGAGAGACACTGCTTGAACCCATGAATAACACTGTTCGAATTACCCTGGCCGCGCTGGCATATGTCTTGGGGGGTGTTCAATTCCTGCAAAATGCATCCTATGACGAGGTTTTGGGAACACCCTCTGAAAATGCAGCCAAAATTGCCGCCCGCACTCAGCAGATCCTCGCGCATGAACTGGGTGTGGCAAATACGGTAGATCCGCTGGGCGGCTCTTACTTTATCGAAACACTGACCGCTCAAATCGAAAAAGAAATCGAGAAGGAATTCGCGGCGGTTGAAGAAAGAGGCGGTGCGATTGCCGCCATCGAAGACGGATATTACACGGCCAGCATCAGTGAAGGCGCCAGCAGGAGGCAACGCGAATTTGAAAGCGGAGAACGGGTATCCATCGGGGTAAATAAATATCGATCCGAATCAAAGATTCCATCCGGCGCCTTCAGGATCGATCCGGGCATCGAAGCCGAGCAGGTCGAACAATTAAGAAAAACCCGGCAGCAGCGCAACAGCAAAACCGTCAGGGACACACTTGAATATGTTCGCGAAGTGGCCCAGGGTGAGGGCAATCTGGTTGAGCCCGTTTTAGAGGCGGTTTCGGCCTATGCCACTGTAGGTGAAATCTGTGATGTTCTCAGGCAGGAGTTTGGTGAATACCAGCGCAGGGAATATTTCAAATCGAGTTAGCACGAACCGAAAATAATGAATCGAAAAGCCAGAATATTGATCGGGAAAGTCGGCCTGGACGGCCACGATGTGGGCGCGCGGGTTGTTGCCAGAGCTTTAGCCGACGCCGGAATGGAAGTCATTTACACCGGGCTGCGTCAAACGCCCCAGCAGATCGTCTCGGCGGCGCTGGAAGAGGCCGTAGATGCCATCGGGATCAGCATATTATCCGGTGCCCATCTGTCATTGCTGGGTGAGGTTGCCCGCATATTGGATCAACACCGGGCCGCTGATATACCGGTTGTGGCCGGGGGCATTATTCCGGTGGAAGACATCCCGGCCTTAAAAAAAATAGGCGTTCGGGAGATCTTTCTGCCGGAGACGCCGACCGCTAAAATTGTCGAATTTTTCAAAAGCCTCATTTCACAGGCTTAAAAAAGGATTTGCAATTCGCACACAAGCACAAAGTAAACATTCACAGGAGGCGTTATGGGATTGACCATTATTCCGCTTGATGTCGGGGTGCTGTATAATGACAAATCCAATCTGACACCGCGAAGGGACTATGGCATCCAGTATAAGGTAGCGAGCATCATGTGGTACATCGAGGGCTCGGGAAAAAAGATCATCGTCGACACCAGCTTCAGAAGTGCGCAGGAATCATCAAGGCTGCACCCACCGTTAAAGATCGAGCGAAGCCCGCAACAGGAAATTGAAAACGCTCTGTCCGAGATTGGCGTCAGGCCCGATTCAATCGATATCGTGGTGTTGACCCATTTGCACTGGGATCATTGTCAGAACAATCATCTATTCCCCAGAGCAAAGTTCTTTGTTCAACGTGAAGAACTGCGATACGCGATTGCGCCGCTGCCCTATCATGCCGCCATATACGAATCCATCACCGTCAATATGAAGCCCCTCTGGCTCGATCTGCCGGACATCGAAGTGGTCGCCGGAGACCGTCAGATCGCAGACGGAATTTCCCTGGTGTATACCCCCGGGCACACGCCGGGACATCAGTCGGTCGTTGTGGATACTTCGCAGGGTAAGATCGCCATCGCCGGTTGTATGGTACCCACCTTTGAAAATTGGCCGGATTCGGAACAGGATTCTTATCTGCCCAGTAGCCTGTTTGTCGATCTGGAGCAGTATTGGCAGAGTCTGGAGCGAATCGACCGTATGTCTGATCTGATTCTACCCGGGCATGACCCGGATGTCTTCAGACAGCGGCAATACCCGTAACCGCAAAACCGCACGATTAATTTTAGATTCGATCAAAGAGCCGAGTCAAAATAGATTATCCGAGGGCGGTTTATCAACAATAAATTCCGGACCCCGCAACGCTTCAGCTGCGGAGCCGCCGATAAGGATGGTAACAAATTGGCACGTCTGAAAACACTGTTTACGCCCATTAACATCGGACCGCTGGCGTTGCCCAACCGGATCATTATGCCGGCCATAACCACGCTGATTGATAATGTGGAAATCTCCCGCTGGGTTGACTTCTATGCGGAGCGCGCTAAGGGCGGCGCAGGGCTTTTGATCGTCGGCGGTCTGCAAACCCTGTTTCCCGGCCGAGAATCACGTCTTGGCAAAGTCCATTTACATAACGACCGGGACATCGCCAGACTCAGCGAGCTGACCGAGGCCGTCCACCGCAACAGTGGAATCGTGGCGGCGCAGCTGGCCACGCATAATTATTGGGCTAAAAACGGAAAGATAGATGCCGCCGAATATATCGGGCCCTCGGAGGTCGATATCTCAACCGACGGTCTGCATCCAAGTTATTGCCAATGCGAGCTGCTGCCAAAGGTCAGAGCCCTGACAGTCGCTGAGATCATCACGATCGAGGAAGCCATCGGGGATGCTGCCGCCAGGGCACAGCAAGCCGGTTTTGATGCGATCGAGCTTCTGGTCGCAGCCGGAAATCTTTTCAACCGCTTCCTTAACCCCTGTACTAACCAGCGGACGGATGAATACGGCGGCTCTTTAGAGAACCGCACCCGGATCGTCGTGCGGGCGATCTCCGATATCAAAAAGAAAGTCGGACAAAACTTTCCCTTGATTTGCCGCATCTCCGGCCTGGATATGGTACCCTGGGGTCTCGAGCTGGACAGCTGGAAAGAGATTGCGTCCATCCTTGAGAAAGCCGGCAGCCATGCGCTCAGTCTTTATCCGGGATGGCATGAGACCCGGCAACCGCGACATCAAATGAGTGTGCCCCGCGGCCATTTTGTCTATTTAGCGCAGGCCATAAAAGAGGCTGTCGGAATTCCGGTCGCTGCCAATATTCGCATTAATGATCCTCTCCTGGCCGAACAAGTTGTCGCCGAGGGTCGGGCAGACCTTGTCGCCATGGGTACACCGCTGATTGCCGATCCATATTTGCCCCGAAAGGCAATGGAAGACCGCCTGGAGGATATCCGCATGTGCGGTGCCTGTTGCAATTGCTGGGATCGACTGGTGAATGGGGAGCCGATTGATTGCACGGTCAATGCCCGTGTCGGCCGGGAGGCGCAATATCCGATTAAGCCGGCCGCTGAATCCAAAAAAGTCTATGTGATTGGCGGCGGCCCTGCCGGCATGGAAGCTGCCAGAGTTGCCGCCCGCCGAGGTCATCAGGTTAGACTTTTTGAAAAAAAAGACAAATTGGGCGGTCAGCTCCTCTATGCGACACTGCCGCCTTACAAGGACGAATGGAACAACTTGATCCGTTATCTAAGCACCCAGTTAAAAAAGCTGGCGGTTGATATCCGACTCAGAGAAGAATGCACGGCGGCCAGAATTGAAAATGACAAACCGGATGCAGTCATTATTGCAACCGGTGCCACTCCCATCATTCCGGAAATACCGGGAATAGACGGCCAAAATGTTGCAACTGCATTTGAAGTGCTCGATGGAAGTAAAGATGTCGGTCAAAACGTAGTGGTGGTGGGCGGGGGTGCCATCGGTTGTGAAACAGCCGAGTATCTTTGCCGAGAGGGCAGACACGTGACCCTTCTTGAAATGACGGACCTTATCGGCAAAGATATCGGCGTATGGAATCGCTGGGTCGTTCTGGACCGCATTAGCGAAAATGTCAGATTGGAGACCAACGTAAAATTAGAAGAAATCCATGAAAAGGGGGTTTTAGCTACGCGGGCGGATACACAGCCGGCATTTTTTGAGACCGATTCAGTCGTGATTGCGGTAGGAATGAAGCCCGTTGACCGCCTGGTGAACGAACTCAGGGGCAGGGCAGCATCACTTCACGTAATCGGCGATTGTGCCCGTCTGGGCAAGGTTAGAGATGCCATTGCAGCAGGCTTTCGAGCCGCTCTTGAAATTTAATGCGGCCACGAGACGTGTTTAAACAGTCATGGAATCCATAATACAAAAAGTGCTTGATGGAGATATTCGAACGGTCGCACGCCTGATTCGCAATATCGATGATGGTGTGCCCGAAGTGCGCCAGTATTTGAAAGAACTCTATCGTCACACGGGAAACGCTTACGTGATCGGTATAACCGGAGCGCCCGGGGTGGGGAAGAGCACGCTGGTTGATCAAATCATCGGCCATCTTCGAAAAAGAAAAAAAACGGTGGGTGTACTGGCAGTTGATCCAACCAGCCCGTTCAGCGGTGGCGCCATCCTGGGAGATCGTGTCCGGATGCAGCGGCACAGTGTGGATCAGGGTGTATTCATCCGGTCATTGGCCACCCGTGGATATTTTGGAGGGCTGACGCAATCGACCCAGGGCGCGATAGATGTCCTGGATGCGATGGGCAAAGACTACATTATTGTTGAAACCGTCGGCGTCGGTCAGGATGAAGTGGATGTTGTCGGAATGGCGCATACAACCGTTATTATGGTTATTCCGGGGATGGGCGATGAGGTCCAAGCTATTAAGGCCGGCATTCTGGAGATCGGTGATATATTCGTCATTAACAAGGCGGACCGTGAAAGTGCCGATAAGACCTTGAGTGATCTAAGACTCATGCTCGATATGAACCCCAAAAAATACGCACAGAACAAATGGCGCCCGCCTATTCTCAAAGCGGAGGCATTATTTGATAAAGGGGTGATAGAAATCTTAGAAGAGATCGAGAATCACGCCGCACATTTAAAGCAATCAACCGGCGCGATACCTTTCAGAAGGCGTAAAGAGAAAGTCCGGCAAGAACTGGCTGAAATGGTTAAAAATCGCGTCATTCAGGAAGTTTTTACCCGATTGGCCGAAAGCGGGGTTTTCGAGGAGGCGGTCGAGTCAATTGTTAATGGGAAAAACGATCCTTACACAGCTTGCGATACGGTAATCCTACCAAAATTAGACCTTTCAAAATGAAGCAGGTAACCGCCGCGATCCTGATAAAAGACGGAAAGATCTTGATTGCCAAACGTAAGGCCGACGACCGCCAGGCCAACAAATGGGAGTTTCCCGGCGGCACCGTTGAGCAGGACGAAACGCCCGAAGCATGCTTAAAGCGGGAAATACGGGAAGAATTCGGCATTAACGTTTCCGTCGGCCGGTTCTTTGGGGAAAGCGTTTATCACTACGATCATTGCTCGATAAAGCTGCTCGCCTATCTAGCGCACTGGGAGTCCGGATCGATTACGTCAAAAGATCATGCGGATTACAGATGGGTACCCGCAGAGCAGCTGACCAGATATGACTTTGCACCGGCGGATATTCCCATTGTGGAAAAACTCCGACATAAGGCCAATAAATAAGCGCTGAGAGCTGTTTACATTCAAATTGTTTCAGAGACGGGCGATTATAAGTCAAGCGCGAATACAATGGCTTCACGCACTTTCTGCAATTTTTCAGGCCGCAGCCGGGTAATTAAAGAGCCAATTTTTCCTCTGGAAACCGTCTGAATGTGATCGAAGTTAATTGCGCAGTCTTTTTGCATACCATCTTTTTTGGACAGAAATACCTCGCTGGGAATATCTCTGACCGTTGCCGTAATCGGTGCGATGGTTACTTCGCCCAGGTACTCTAAAATTGAATTACGTGTTAAAATCAAGATCGGCCGCTTCTTGTCAGGCGCTTTGAATTTATACCACCGGATGTCGCCTCTTTTCATTCATCCCCCCAGTCCTGTTCCTTTTCCCAGACGCTGAATTCATTTTTATTGACGGGTTGTGCAATGTATCCCTGCCGGTGTTTTCTTTCCCGTAAGTCATTATAAAATCGATTAACCGCTTCGCGCAATGCATCACGGGTAAATGCAGAACGTGATGTATTGAGCTCCTTGACTAACTTATCGACAGATTCAACAAGTTCATCATCCAGCGTCATCTGTATTGTTCTCATAATATATCTCCTCACCATGATGGATAGTTATAGCTATAATATATCAATATAATAATCAATGTCAACAATGAATATTATCATCATTATGAATAGGGAAAATATAGATATGATGGTTTTTGACCAATCGTGTATTTTAGGTTAAACTTAAATTTTGTGGGTTCATGAAACCCCGACATGTCGACTGCAGCTAAAAAAATAAATATATTGTGAAATGCCTTATTCAAACCGACAAAATGCAGCGTTGAAAATAACGCTTTGTGTACTGCTTTGCGTGGTGTTTATTCATTTGGATATAACAATAGCCGCTGCCGAGCAGACAAAAGCAGAAAAAGCCCGGCAGCAGATGCTGAACCGGGAAGCGGCCAATGCGCTCTGGCGCTTAAAAAAATCCCTAAAGGAGGACGGCTTCTACAGTGGACGCGTCAGGCTCAATGTCTGGCGGGTGGCCGCCATCGAAGCCGGTAAATTCGACCCGGAAAAATATGAAGAATTCAAGAAACAGCTCTATGAAAAGTCCGTTAATGATTCGCTGAAGTGTTTCGAATATTTTTTAGAGCAAAACAGCCATCACGATGCCAATATATGCCTGCAGACCTGGAAGATGCATGCCCAGGAAATCGGCATATTTGATGAGTCGACCTACCAGGAGTTGGTCAAACGGCTCAACGGTTTAAAGGAGAGCCAATCCGAATAGATTATATTTGACAGCGTCACCTGCTTTTTAGTATTTTTCCCCCTAACTATTTCTCTTCTCCACGTTAATCTTAAATCCGAAAATACGATATGTGATTCCCCGTTGCCGGCTGATCTAAAAGCGCTTAAGGCAGCCTGCTGTTCTGCAGGTGGTAATATGTTTTTTTATTGGGTAAGGAGAATTGCACCATGACATACCAAAAACCCGGGTTCATTGTTGGTATTATATTAATTGCCTTTTCCGGTGCACTGCTATCCTGCGCCCCGGGTAAAGCGCCGTTGCAGATTGAAAACAGTCTTCCGCAAAGCGCGCTGGCGTATTATTGCGATCCATTTGACAAAATCAGAGAAGATATCTGGGAAAGGGCCGGCCACGTGTTTACGGCCTCACAGCTGGGAAACATCAAAATAGCAGACATGACTATCGAGGATGGAAGACTGCGGATCGATACCAAAACCGGCGGTTTCAGTAAAGGGGGCCTGGTTTCCAAGTTTACCCTCAGGGGAGATTTCGACATACAGATCGATTTGCAAATTGATTTTGTCGCGGGTGAATTTGATATGGACCAGAATTTGGGTCTTGGGGTTGTGGAGAAAGCAAAATCCGACAGCGTAAATCGTATGATTTCTATCGGATTGCGAAAAACGGGTAAGAACAAAAAAAGTGAGATTTTCTCCGGCTATCTCGAATGGAGCAAATACCATACCCGCTACCGGCATCCCATCGGCAATTTCACCGGCTCGGTGCGAATTGTGCGCGCCGGTGATCAGGTGAGCACCTTTTACAGAAAACAGGGGCAAAAGCGCTGGACAAAAATGTGCACCCTGCCGTCGACTCAAAATGACACTTCAATCGGATTTGCGCTGCAAAATTTTCTCATGGAACGTTATTTCATCACGGCATCCCGTTCGATTACCGCCTGGATCGATAATTTCACCATCAACGCAGCCCAGGAGATCATCGAAAGCGAGATATAGACTGAATGAATCCCATCTATGATTGCAGAATAATCTGTAAAATTAAAAACATGATGTCGGGTGTGGGCGTAATCGGGTTCACCCTAATAAAAATGTGCCGCTAATGGGAAACAAGATACAAATATATCAAAAAGAAACCAAAATCATTTACCGGGTTGTTATTCTATTCTTATTGCTGCCATTTCCCGGTGCATCAATGGTATTGGCTTCCAGCGACTGTGACAAGGCCTTATCCATTTTTTGGAAGGGCCGGTATTCCGGAAACGATACCCAGGCCTATCGCCATTATGAGGCCGCAACCCAGCTTTGCCCGGGCTTCATCCGGCCTTATGAGCTGATGGGAAACATCCACCGCAAAGAAGGTCGAGCCGAAACGGCCGTCGAATTTTTTACCAAGGCCGCCGAGCTGGGCACCACCAATTACAAGCTGTATTACCTTTTAGCCAGTTTGTTGTTTGAAAAAGGCGATCTGGACGAGGCCAACCGCAACATTAAAAAATCCCTGAGCATCAGAGCCGACTATACCAAGGCGGTAAAACTGAACCGCGAAATCGAAAGGGCCGGCGATAGCGAAGGACCCAAGATTATTCTGTACGAACCCTCTACCCGAAGGGGAATGCAAGTTGTTAAAACCTACGAAAACTTAACCGTCCGGGGGATTGCCACCGACAAAAGCGGGGTTGCCTGGGTAAAAGTCAATCAACTGGAGACATCCCTGGATGAACATGGAAACTTCCTCAAAGACATTCCCATCCAGCTGGGAACCAATACCATCCGGGTGGAGGCCGCCGATTCGCTCGGCAATCGCGCGCATATTTCAATTGATATTGAGGGCGAAAAGTATGCCCTGCCCCCCCTGACCCGGGTCGAATCCACTTCTCAGAGAAAAGCGCTCTACGGCAAATCATTTGCCATCGTTATCGGCATCAATCATTATGAAAAATGGCCGGGTTTGGAGTTTGCGGTCGCCGACGCCAACGCCATCAAAAATACCCTTCAAAAAACCGGTTTTGACGACATTACCCTGATCATGGACAAAGAGGCCACCCAGCGGCGGATCCTCACCGAACTTTTTCATGGGCTTCCCGAAAAAGTGGGCCGCAATGATCGCGTCCTGTTTTACTTTGCGGGTCATGGTCAAACAGAGGATTTGCCCGGCGGCGGGAAAAAGGGCTACATCATTCCGGTGGATGCCGAAACAGACAGTTATGCCTCAACCGCTGTTTCCATGGAGCAGATTCGAAGTCTTTCCAGCCGGATTGCGGCCAAACACATTTTTTACGTGATGGATTGCTGCTATTCCGGCCTGGGGCTCAACCGCTCCGCCGGGGTCTGGCCGGGCATCAGCGATTATCTGCGCAAAGTATCGGCGATGCGCGTGGTTCAGATTATCACCGCCGGCGGTCAGGGCGAACAGGTCCAGGAGCGCGAAGGCCACGGGCTGTTCACCACGTATTTTTTAGAAGCCATCGCCGGCCAAGCCGATCTCGATAAGGACAACGTGGTCACGGGCACCGAGCTGGGGGCCTATCTGCGGCCCACGGTCTCCAATGCCTCCCGGCAGGCGCAAACCCCCCTGTTCGGCCGGCTGGAAGGCGAAGGCGAGTTTCTTTTTTTTGTTACAAAAGAAAAATAAATGAGGCGCAGGGGTGTTTTATCGTGTTTCTACTTGCGAACCCCCAGCATTTCTCGCGCCTCATCACAGGTCGCAACCTTATATCCAATCTGGTGAACCAAAGAAACGACTCTTTCGACCAGCTCGGCGTTTGATTTGGCGGCTTTGCCGGGCGCAAAAAACGGACTGTCTTCAAAACCCACGCGCACAAATGATGCCCCCATGCCGATCGCCGTGGCCAGCAGGGCAAAATCATGCATTCCGGCATGGATCACCCCCCAGGAGACATCCTTTTCGGGCAGCATGGTTTTCATAAAAAACAGGGTTTCCGCATCCGCCGGCAATGCCCAATCAACACCCAGGCAAAAACCAATCGAATACGGCGGCTCTAAAACCTTTTCTTCCACCAGCTTCATATAAGCGGGAAGCATTCCGGCGGCAAATATCTCCAGCTCCGGAATCACACGGGCTTTCTCCATGCGGCCCGCCCAGTAACGGATATCCGGCATCCTGTTCACATAGACATCTTCGCCAAAATTAATCGAGCCCATGTTCAATGATGCCACTTCCACCCGGGGATCATTTAAGGCCACACACCGTTGTTCCAGGGTCAAATCTGTCAGACCGCCGGTAGAACCCTGTATGATAATGTCCGAAGATTGTCTGATGAGATCAAGCGTCGCCGAGAAAGCAGCTAGATCTTCTGTTTGTTGTCCCTTCTTGTCACGAACATGCAAATGAACCATGCTTGCACCGGCCTCTGTGCAGGCGGCAATTTCGGCGGCAACATCTTCCGGGAGCAGCGGATTTACAGATGGCGCTTCAATCTCTTTACCTACCGGAGCAACTGCGACAATGATTTTCCTTTTTTTATTCACTCTCATACTTCTCCTTAAAGCGGTTTAAAAACACACCCTATGCCATCCACCCGGAGGTATTAAAAAAACTGGCAACATGGGTTCCGGGCGGAACCAGGGAATCACAGAACTTCAGGTCATCATCCGTCAGCCTGATGTCAACCGACGGCAACAGGCTTTCTAATTGCTCCATGTTTCTGGGGCCCAGAATCGATGCAGTGACACCGCGCTGGTGAGATACCCAGGCGGCGGCGAACTGGGCGGCGGTGCAACCTTTTTCCTCCGAATGTTTGACGAGTTTCATCCCGATCTCGATTCCCGCAGGGGTAATCCGATCACGATAGACCGTTTTTAAAGTACCGCGACTGCCCTCCGGAAGTTTAACGGCATCCGTGTATCTGCCCGCCAGAACGCCATGGGCCAGCGGTGCCCAGGCAAGAATCCCCAGATCATAGGCCCGGCACATGGGAACGATCTCATTTTCAACCCGGCGATCGAGTAGATTATAGGGCGGTTGTTCGCAAACAAATTTGGGGTAATGGTGTTTATCGGCGATCCACCATGCTTCGACCGCCCGCCAGGGCGGATGGGTGGAGCAGCCCGCATATTTGATCTTGCCCTGTTTCACCAGAAGATCCAGCGCTTCAAGTGATTCCTCCTGGGGAACATTGAAATCGCTGCGATGCAGAAAGTAGATGTCAATATGATCGGTTTGCAAACGCTTTAAGCTATCTTCGCATGCGTTCAGTATATGATGTTTGGAATTGCCGAGATCATTGGGTCGCGGTCCCACTTTGTTAAAGACTTTGGATGTAATGAATATGTCTTTCCGTTTGCCGTTGCGTTTTAAGGCCTCGCCCAGGATGCGCTCGCTTTCGCCCTGGGCATAATTATTGGCACAGTCGAACAAATTAATTCCGGCATCAATGGACGCGTCAACCATTCGAAAGGCTTCGTCCTTTTGCGTGGGTCGACCGAAGTTCATCGTACCCAATACTACCGGTGAGATTTGTAACCCTGATCTTCCGAGTCGCCTGTATTCCATTATCACCCCTTTCGTAAGAAATGAATGCCTCCTTACTTGATAACATCGAATTTTTTTTTATCAACTAAAAAATGCGTTCCATTGTTTAAAATTGTTTGGATTTATTCGAAATACATCATTCTTTAGTCTAACCCATTCAAATTATTTAATATAATTAAATAACATTTTTCTTGACAACAGATCCTAAAATCTGTATTGAATTTTGTATGCAAAATACAAAATTTGATTTCAAATCTAAAATTTCCATCCACCACTTTTGTATTGGCTGAAAATTTTTTTCAGCCCAAGCTCTTGAAAGGATTATTCGATGAGAAATCTGGGAGCAGAGCACGAAAATTTAGATCAAAAAGCCTATGAAATTATCAAAAAGCTGATCATCGATCGCAAGCTTCTACCCGGAGAAAAAATTCCTCAGGAAAAACTTGCCCAGGAACTCGGCATCAGCCGCACGCCCCTTGTCAGTGCCCTTAAATTTTTAGAGCATGAAAAACTGGTTGAGTCCAAACCTCGCAGAGGGTTCTTTGTTCGTCTATTCACAAAGCAGGAAATGATCTCCATCTTAGAGCTCCGTGAAGTCCTGGAAGGGCTTGCTGCCAGACGGGCCGCCACCATCATCGCTGAAGCTCAGATAGAAAAGCTAAACACCTTTTTCAAGCAATTTGAAGCAGCCAACGAGATAACGGATATCAAGGCCTATGCCACAGAAGACCGCCGGTTTCACAATTTTATAACTGAAGTTGGCGCCAAAGAATTCTTGAAGAGCATTTTACAAACCTACAATATCATCAGCGCCAGCTATCTGTTTTTGTCTTCCGAGGGATTGGTGCGATCCCCCGATGATACCATCAATGAACATCGGGAAGTGATAAATTCGATCAGCCAAAGAGACGCCGACAAGGCTGAAAAACTCATGCGCCTGCACTTAAAAAGAAGCATTGCGTCTCTCAAACAGGATATTGAGAAGGAAGATGAAGGCATTCAAAGCGGCAAAATTATCAGGCCTTCATTTTGATTTTAAGCCGGGATCCGGGCACATCCGGGCCGGATCATTTTAATACGGCCGGTCGGCGCGGCTGATTCGATGCGGGATTGAGAAAGAATCGCAAGTGACTGCAAATAACATCGCACAATACAAAAAACCACCGGCATCACGGAGAAAGGAGGGCGATTAAAAAGCTTGTCACAAGGGCGTTTGGTTTGGCCTGAAACATTATTTCTGCAGAAATCGATACGGGTGAATATCAATTCCGGGTCTCATCGTAATTATATCGGGCAGCAGGCTGCCAAACAACGGATGGACTTTAAACGTCCATAAAAAACACCAAACATTTAATAAAGGAGGATTAAGCAATGAAAAAGGTACTGCTCATTGGTCTGGTTTTACTCCTGGCCATGGTCACCGGTGCTTATGCCGCCGATTTTCCCAAGCGACCGATCACCTCGGTGGTTGTCTGGGGTGCGGGCGGCGGAACCGATACCTGCAACCGGATTATTGCTGCTGAAATGCAACAATTTTTAGGGGTCAACATCAATGTGATCAACAAAACCGGCGGCGTTGCCGGATCGGTCGGCATGATGTATGGTTTTTCCCGGCCCCACGACGGATACACCTTAACCGGTCTGTCCGAATCCAATGTCACCGCCGGTGTGCAGGGCGGCTGGGATAAAAATTTTAATGTCTGGGATGTGTTTATCGTCGGCGGCTCACCGGATGTGATTTCGGTCACCCCGGACACGTCTTACAAAACCCTTAAGGACCTGATCGAAGACGCCAAAAAGAAACCCGGTAGCATTAAAGCAGCGGCCAGCGGTGCCGGCTCCATCCATCATCTGAATCTGCTGGCAGTCGAAAACGGCTCCGGCGCCGACTTCAACTTCATCCCTTATACAGGTTCTGCTCCCAGCCAGAACGCGGCCATGGCCGGTGAAGTGTCGGTGGTGGTCACCTCTTTGGCCGAGCAACAGCAGCTGCTGCGCGGCGGCAAATTAAGAGCCCTGGCCATGTTGATTCCGCAGCCATTCGAAGTTCAAGGATTGGGAACGATCCCGTCATCCTTCGATTCATATCCGGGACTGTCCAAATACCTGCCGATCTCCCAGGCCATCGGGTTTGCGGTTCCGGCCGACGTACCGGCTGAGCGTAAAGCCGTTCTGGTGGATGCGTTTAATAAAGCAATGGCCACCGATAAAGTAAAAAGCTGGGCCAAAGATAATTACTACCTGCTATCGGGCAAAACCGGGGAGGAGTCAAGAAAGGTTTTCGACGCGCTCCAATCCAATTTTGCCTGGACGCTGTGGGAACTCAAGGCTGCTAAAGTCAACCCTGACAAGCTGGGTATTCCCAAACCGTAAACATTCAGAATGTGGGAGACAGGTATCAAAAGATGCCTGCCTCTCACAGATTTGTTTTACGAACAGACGGTCGCAATCCCGCCAAAGGCGGGACGAACCCAAGAGGACCTTCAATCATGCTGGAAAAAGAAAAGCTCCGCAAGGCCGATGTGTATTCCGGCATCGTCATTTTTCTATTCGGCGCCTGGATTGTCTGGCAGGCGTCCAAAATGCCCATGAAAGACAGCTGGGGTGGGGTACAAAATGTCTGGTTTGTCTCCCCGGCCCTTTTCCCGCTGTTTGTTGGCGCCATGATCATGCTGCTGGGCCTATTACTCTTTAGAACCGCACTGAAAACCATCGGCCTGAAAGCATTCGGCGACACCCTGCAATGGTTATCGAGCAGCAAACTGTTTCAGTTTTTAAATACGGTATCCATTTTGCGGTTTTATGCGATTGCCAGCCTTTTTTTGGCATTTGTTTACCTGAACATCCCGCGAATCGATTTTTTCTTGAGCGCCGTTCTGTTTTTAATCGTGTTTATCACGATGTTCTACTTCGATGAGGCGGTGCTTTTAAAAAAGCTCTTTTTCTTCTATTTGACGGGCACTGTCTTTTTCATTTTTTACTTTGCAGTGGGTTTAGACGGGTTGCTCAGCCAGGTTTTGCCTTTTGCAAAAGACATTTTGGCCCTGGGTTTTATCCTGGGCTACTGCATTTATGCCTGGCGGCTGGTCCGCAACAGCCCGCAATTGCGCAAGAAATATCGGACCGGTTTAATTGTCGCCGTTGTGGCGCCTTTTCTCGTCGGTATGATATTTAAATACTTTTTGCTGGTACCCATGCCGGCCGAGGGCATGGTTGTCGCGCTGCTGGATGCGATCTGGTACTTCGAATTTTAATTTTCGGCGTTGAAGGGAATCGGTTTTCCATGATGATTTTTGAAAGAATCGGGACCTATTTTCAGATGGTGTATCATCTGGCGGCGGACCCGTTGAACATATTAATTTTACTCAGCTCGGTGATACTGGGGATCATATTTGGCGCCATGCCGGGACTGACTTCCACCCTGGGTGTGGCCCTTTTGACCGCCTTGACATATGGCATGGATACCGCCACCGCCATGCTCTGCCTGCTGGCCATTTATGTCGGCGGGACCTATGGTGGATCGTATTCCTCCATTCTGATCAATATCCCCGGAACGGCCGCTTCCGCCGCCACCGCCCTGGACGGCTACCCGCTGGCCTGCAAAGGAGAAGGCGGGCGCGCCATCGGCCTCACCACGACGGCATCGGCCATCGGTACGATTATCAGCATGCTGTTTCTCGTCAGCATTTCTCCGTTGATTTCCTTCTTTGCGCTCCAGTTTACTTCCTTTGAGTTTTTTCTGCTGGCATTTTTCGGCATACTGATCAGCGGAACCCTGACCAGCCCGGATCTGGTCATCAAGGGCTGGATCGCCGGTTTCCTGGGGCTTTTTCTGGCCTGCGTCGGCCGCGATCTTTTGCAGTTTTATCCCCGGTTTACCTTTGGCATACCCGAACTTGACAGTGGCATCGAAGTCGTACCGGTCCTGATTGGTGCTTTTGGAATCCCGCAGATCATTCAGGTCCTCAAAGATCGCTTCCAGATCGGCGAGACCCAGAAATTTCAGCGCATTCTGCCAGAGTTCGGAACCATCATCAGAAATATCCCCAGAATTATTCGATCCGCCCTCATCGGTGTCGGTATCGGCTCAGTTCCCGGCATTGGCGAAGACATCGCCGCCTGGGTGTCCTACGGCACGGCCAAAAATACATCCAAGCATCCCGAACGCTTCGGAAAAGGAGAAATAACGGCCGTTCTTTCCACTGAAGTGGCCAACAATGCCTGCGTCGGCGGCGCCATGATTCCGCTGCTCAATCTGGGCATTCCGGGAAGCCCTCCGGCGGCCATGTTGTTGGGCGCCCTGATGCTGCATGGGGTTACACCCGGACCCATGCTTACCTTCGAGCACCCTACCTTTATTATGGAGGTGGCGGCTATCCTGCTGCTGGCTTCGATAAGCATGTGGGTGGTCGGAATGCTGATGGCCAAACAGGTGGTGAAAGTATTGCGGATTCCGGTCCAGCTTTTTATGCCCATTATCGGAATTCTGTGCATCATCGGCTCCTACTCGCTGGGGATGAATATCTGGAATCTGTATCTGATGCTACCGGTGGGAATTATCAGCTATTTTCTAATCGAAATGGGGTATCCCATTGCCCCGCTGGTCATCGGCGTGATCCTGGGCCCCATGGCCGATGAGAACCTAAGGCGGGCGCTGATGGTCTCCCAGGGAAGTTTCCTGCCGGTTTTTACCCGGCCCGTATCGCTGATCCTGTTTCTGGTGATTGTCTGGACTGTGGTCAGCCAGTTCCAGATTTATCGAAATTTTAAAAACAAATTAATGAACCTCGTATTTCGGCGCAAAACATGTGAACCCGAATTTGATGCCGACGCGCCCAAGGAGGACTGATGCATTGATCGTGGTATCGTCCCAGGATCAATTGTACCAATTTAATATTTAATAATGAATGCAAGAATCCCTAATGGAGGATCCGATGTTGAAGATGGGTATTATTACCGGTTTTTTGTCGCAGACCAAAGACCGCTTTCACGAATACAACCAGCCGCTGGACCTGGATCAAAAGTTTGAGCTCATGACCCATATCGAGGGCTGCGACGGCGTGGAGATTGTTTATCCTTACGAGGTCAGCGATCCGAAGACAACCAAAGACATTTTAAACAAACACCAACTCAATGTCGCCGCCATAAATGTGAATGTTAAAGCCGAGCCCGAGTTTCGCAACGGCGGTTTAACCTCCCATGACAGAGCGGTGCGTGACAGGGCCGTGCGCTTTATCAAAGAAGCCAAAGATTTTGCAGCCGCCGTCGGCGCCGACAAGGTCACCTGCTGCCCCCTGGGTGACGGCTATGAATTTTCGTTCCAGTATGATTATGCCACAACATGGAAATATTTAATCGAAACCTTTGGCCAGGCCGGTAATTACAAAACAGAAATACCGCTTTTCATCGAATACAAACCCAGTGAAACCCGGGGTCGCTGTTTTGTCGACACGGCCGCCAAAGCACTGTGTCTGCTCAATGATATTCAGTGCAAAGACATGGGGGTTACGCTGGATTTCGGGCATTCCATGTATGGCAACGAAAACCCGGCAGAGGCCGTAACGCTCCTGGCAGAAAGCCCATACCGATACTACATTCATATCAATGACAATGACGGTAAATGGGATTGGGACTATTTTTGCGGGACCAAACATTTTTTAGAATATGTCGAGTTTCTCTATTACTTAAAAAAATATGGCTACAGCGATTACCTGACCTCGGATACCTCGCCGACCCGCTGGGATATCAAAGGCACCTTCGAAGCCAACAGCCGCATGACCAATAAAATATGGAATATGCTGGGACAGATCGACATGGACGAATTTGATGGATTGATTGCTGCGGGCGATTATCTGCAAACATGGAAGTTCATCGAAACTAATATCTTCTCGTTAAAATAAGATCAGGAAAAAGAAAAACAAAGGAGTTTAGATTAAAATGTCGCCTAAACCCATGAGCGTAAAAGAACTTGAGCAAATGGCGGTCATCATTCGCTGTGACATCATCGATATGATCTGCACCGCGGCTGCCGGCCATCCGGGCGGTTCGCTTTCGGCAGCAGATGTGGTCACCGCGCTTTACTTTCGGGTGATGCGTATCGATCCTAAAAACCCGGGCTGGCCGGACCGCGACCGCTTTATTCTATCCAAAGGCCATGCCTGCCCGGTCTGGTATGCCGCCCTGGCCGAGCGCGGCTATTTTGACAAATCCCATCTAAAAACCTTGCGCCGGATGGGCAGCATTCTTCAGGGCCACCCGGATATGCGCAAAACCCCCGGTATCGATATGACCGCCGGTTCACTCGGGCATGGACTGCCGGCAGGACTCGGGATGGCGTTGAGCGGCAAGCTGCAGCAAAAAGATTATCACGTCTTTGTGGTCATCGGTGACGGCGAGTCCCAGGAAGGATCCATCTGGGAGGCCTCCATGGCCGCTCCCCGATTCAAGCTCGACAATCTGACCGCTATTTTAGACTACAACCACCTGCAGAACGACGACAGTGTGGACGATATAATGCCCATTCATCCGGCAGTCGATAAGTGGCAGGCTTTTGGCTGGCACGTTATCGACATCGATGGTCACAATATGGCGCAGGTGGTGGCCGCCCTGGAGGAAGCCAAATCGCACCAGGGGACGCCGACCATGATTGTGGCCAATACGGTTAAGGGCAAAGGCGTCTCCTATATGGAAAATGTGTGCGAATGGCACGGCAAGGCACCCTGCCAGGAAGAGGCCGATCAGGCCTTAGAAGAGCTCAGGAGGTGTGTAACGTGACAATTAATCATTACCATTATCTTCGTCCCGAAATCGTTCCGATGCTGGCCTCGGATGATCTGTTTGCCAAAGCCGAGCAGCAGCCGACGCGCTATTCCTATGCCGAAGCCATCCTTGAACTGGGGGAGAAAAATTCCAAAGTCGTGGTGCTCGATGCGGACGTTTCCAAATCGATAAAGACCAGTGCGTTCGCCGATAAGTTCCCGGATCGCTCTTTTAATTTTGGTGTGGCCGAGCAAAACATGATGGCGGCCGCCGCCGGCATGGCGACCACCGGTCTAATCCCCTTCGCAACGACCTATGCGGTTTTCGCCAGTATGCGTGCTCTGGATATGGTGCGTAACAGCATTCACTATCCGCAGTTGAACGTTAAGATTGCGGCCAGCCATGGCGGCATCACCCCGGGTCCGGACGGCGTCACCCACCAGGGACAAGAAGACTTATCCATCATTCGTGCAATTGCAAACTCTACCATCATTGCACCGGCCGACCCGCCGACCACCAAACTGGCCGTATGGGCCGCTGCCGAGTATGTCGGCCCCGTTTACCTTAGCTTTACCCGGGATCCGGTGCCGGCGATCTTTGATTTAAATTATCCTTTTAAAATCGGCAAAGCCGTCACGATCCGGGATGGCAACGATGCCACCATCATCGCCCTGCGGGACCTGGTGGTTCAGTCGCTGGTGGCGGCCGAGCATCTATCCGCCAAAGGGCTGAATGTCCGCGTAATTGATTGCCACACCCTTAAGCCGCTGGATGTGGAGACCGTATTAGCGGCGGCCGTGGAGACCGGTGCCATCGTCACGGCCGAAAACAATATGTTCTACGGCGGTTTGGGTAGTGCGGTGGCCGAGGTGCTGGTGGAAAACAATCCCATTCCGATGAAGCGCATCGGCGTACGCGATACCTTTGCCGAATCCGGGCCTTATTTAGATCTACTGGACAAATACGGGCTTTCCGCCAAACACATTGCCGCGGCTGTGGAGGAAGTTATTGCACGGAAAAAGAATACCAAAAAACGAATTGCTTGATCGCCTGCCGGATGAATGGCCGCAGGATTTGAGGCCGGCCATAAAAAAACAGGTCACGACCGGCGGCCGCAAGCTGGTTGTCTTAGATGACGACCCCACCGGCACCCAGACCATCCACGGCCTGCCGGTGCTTACGGAGTGGTCGGTGCCGACGCTCAGGGCGGAGCTGGATACCGACCTGCCGGCTTTTTACATCCTGACCAATTCCAGGAGCTTCACCCTGTCTGTCGCCCGGAAGATCAATGCGGAGATCGGCCACAATTTGTTAGAAGCAGCGCAGCAAGCCGGCCGTGAATTTGCGGTCGTCAGTCGCAGTGATTCGACCCTGCGGGGGCACTTTCCCGGCGAAATCGAGGCTCTGGCGGATGCCCTGGCCCAAAGTTATGACGGGTGGATTATCAATCCTTTTTTCCTGGAAGGCGGCCGCTATACGATCAATGATGTGCATTATGTGGACGAGGCGGGCGTGCTGGTTCCCGCCGGTGAAACGGAATTTGCCCGCGATCGTGCCTTTGGCTATTCCGCCTCTAATTTGCGTCACTGGGTGGAAGAAAAGACCGCCGGAAAAATTGCTGCCGGGGATGTGGCCTCCATCTCCATCGAGGACCTTCGCAGGCAAGGTCCGGAATCGGTGGCCTCTTTTCTGATGACCTTATGCGGCGGTCGGGCGTGTGTGGTAAATGCCGCCGGCTATCGTGATCTCGAAGTGTTTGTTCTGGGTTTGCTTGCGGCCGAAGCCCGTGGAAAAAAATTTTTGTTTCGAACAGCAGCCTCGTTTGTGCAGGTCCGGTCCGGGCTCTCCCCTCGTCCGCTCCTAACGTATTCAGATCTGGAATTGACGCCGGCCGGCGGCGGTTTGATTGTGGTCGGTTCTTATGTCCCGCGCAGCACCGATCAGGTCGATTCACTTCTAACCCTTACGGATATTTTGCACACGCAGATAAATGTCGAAGGGCTGCTTAACGATCAGCTGCGCGAAGATGAGATCCGTCGGGTGGTTAAAGAAGTCGATCAGGCGCTACACAACGGTAACGACATCGTCATATTCACCAGCCGCGATCTGCTGACCGGCAAAGATGCCAGAACGAGCCTGGAGATCGGACAGAAAATTTCGCAAGGGCTGGTCTCCATCGTAAAGCGCATTAAAACAGCCCCGCGTTACATCCTGGCTAAGGGCGGCATTACTTCCAGTGACATCGCCACCCGGGCATTGAATATCAAAAAGGCCCTTGTACTCGGCCAGATCCTGCCGGGTGTTCCGATCTGGCAGCTGGGCGCTGAAAGCCGTTTTCCGAATCTGGCGTATATCGTTTTCCCGGGAAATGTCGGTGGTGCCGATGCACTGGTTGATGTGGTTCGGCAGCTGAAAGCGGATTGAATATAAAATCTGAATCCGCTGCATAACCGGAACGGGTTCAGACGAAAGGGATTAAACCTTAAGCAGACTTAAATCAGTTCTACTTCCGGATTATGAAATTCGCTTGCAGCGAAAAAGCGATCATAATTGAATTTATTGTACCAGCTCAGGTATTCTTCCCGGGGGCGGGTTCTTTCTTCTAATTCATTCCACACGTCTTCCGGCATATCCCAGTCGGCCGGTTCCATATTTTCTTTGAGCTGATTGAGGGTTTTAGCGCCGATGATCACGGATGTAACAAATTTCCTTCCCAGGGGCCAGGCAATGGCAAGCTTGGTCATCGGTATACCGGATTTCTTGGAGACATCCTCCACTATTTCAGCCGTTTTATACCCGGTGGGATGCCAGAATCGCGGGCCGTCCACTTCGGTCCGAAATGATGCCCGCGTACCTTTTTCCGGTTCCGTTTGTCCCTTGTATTTTCCGGTCAGCAGTCCGCCGCCCAACGGACTGAAACAGGTGATTCCGATCCCTGCATCTATGGCCGCCGGCACGGCTTCCCTTTCCAGCTCTCTGTGAATCAGGCTGTAAATATATTGACCGGCCACCATTTTTTCGAGGTTATGCCTTTCGGATACGCCCTGCGCCTTGGCCAGCTGCCATCCAAAAAACATGCTGGAACCCGTATAGCGAACCTTACCCTGGCGTACGAGATCATCCATGGCCCGCAGCGTTTCCTCATAGGGCGTTATCGGATCCGGAACGTGGACGTGGTAAAGGTCGATATAATCGGTTTTGAGACGTTTGAGGCTCTTTTCACATGAGGAAATAATTTGTTTGCGGTTGGCACCGAACTGCGTGGTTGCCGGACCCGAAGGCAGAGAGAATTTACTCGCGACAATGAGCCCGTCGCGGTTCAGTTCGGGCATGAGGGCTCCAACGATCTCCTCGGATCGTCCCCCGGCGTAAACATCGGCGATGTCGAGGGAATTCCCCCCCGCTTCGATGTAATTCTTGATGATGGCCTGGGATTCTTTCTGATCGCATCCCCAATCCAGAGCGCCGAAGGTCATGGTCCCCAGGGACAGGCGCGACATCAAAAGGCCGGAGTTTCCAAGATAGCGGTATTTCATAAGATCCTCCTTCGACTTAAAATGTTGGTATCATATGTTGAAATGATAATCGAGCGAACATCTTCTCCGCCTTTCAATCCAGCACCGCGATGGCTTCAATCTCTACCATAAAATCCGGCAGCGCCAAACTTTCCACGAAAAGCAGTGTATTGACCGGGTAAGGCTCCTGAAAAAACGCATCCCGCACGCTGCGGTAAGTTTCGATATAGTTATAATGGGTTAAAAATGTGGTCATTTTTGCAATGTTTTGCATACTCCCGCCGACCTCATCCAGGATGTTTTTCAAATTGGTGAACACTTGCCGAACCTGGCTTTCAAAATCTCCTTTACCGACCAGGCGACCTTCTATATCTTTTGCAACCTGTCCGGCGATGTACAAAGTATTGCCTGCCCTGGCGACATGGGAATAACCCACCGTCGAATGCACACTGTTCAGTTTCAATATTTCATGCGCCATAAAATGCCTCCTTTGAATCTTTCTCGGCCGAAAGCCTAGCTAATTTTCCTCGTACCTCATTTCTCAATGAACCACCCTATTATCTGGAACCTAGATTGAAACGCTCAATTTAGGCTTAATCTTCATCGATGCCCGCCAGCCGTTTCGCTGCCTTCTTTTTGGCTTCCACATCCGTTTCCCGCAGGATGGTCACCCGATGAGCTTCGGGTGAGCCGCCGCCGTGGATGTCGGAAATGGTATCGGCACTTTCCATGGCCATTTTTTCAACCAGGCGGTACATCTTGATCCGGTTTTCCACCGGTACTTCTTTTTTGCCCTTTAAATATTTTTTGAGAAGGTGGCCGACTTCGGGATTGTCGAGGTCTCTGTCCGAGGGCAGATCGGAAACATATCCCCCGCAAATGTCCACCATCAATCGGATGGCCTCGGCCATCTCTTTACCCTCGTGAATCTTGGAGGCATTGGCCAGCACGGTGTCAATGAAATACGTCCCGGAAGGCTGTTTTTTGCCTTCATAGGATGCGGCCAGACTGCAACCATACAGCGTTTCCGCCCGGTGAATCATGTCAATGACCTTTTGCTTGAGGTGACCCGCCTGGCTGGTGCCGCTGTAGTCCATCATGGTTAACGCCGCTCCGGTCATGCAGTCGATCTTTCCGGATTTGCACCCGCCGTGGCTCTGGCGGTGATAGGAAGAGAATTTCACGACCATGTCCACTGCAAATTCGGTTTCGCCGCACAAGAAGACCCTTTCCCAGGGCACAAATACGTTATCGAATATAAGCGTGGGGCAGTATTTCGAGTAACGGATGTTACCGATGTCGCAGCCATCGAGCTCGCGGGTGTCCAGACTGGAACGGCCGACCACATGGATCAGGCCCGGGGTGTCGTTTGGCGTGGCAAAGGCCACCGCATAGTCTTCATCTCCTTTTCCCATGGCGCGGGTGGGCAAAACGATGATTTCATGCGACGAAAGCGATCCGGTTTGATGCGCTTTGGCGCCCCGCACCACAATGCCGTCATCGCGGCGCTCGACCACATGCAGGTACATGTCCTTATCCTCCTGCTCGTGGGGGCCCAGGGATCGGTCGCCTTTGACGTCGGTAACACCGGCGTTACAGGTCAGATCATTTTTCTGAACATGTTTCAAAAATTCGGTAAAGCGTTCAAAGTAGTCGGTGCTGTGCTTCTGATCAATTTCATAGGTGACGATGGACAGCGCGGACAGGCAGTCCAGGCCGGTGCAACGCTGATGGCAGGTGCCCACCCAGTTGCCGAGTGCGCGATTGATTTTGACCCGGGCCACAAGATCTTCGATGGAGCCCGGCGGCAGGGTGAAACGGCTGACCGGTTCGTCGATCAGCGGGCTGTGGGTCAGCATCAGGTCGCGATATTCATTCATCTGGGCCAGTTCATAGGTGGCACCGGTCGCTTCGATGCCGGGACGCAGCCTGGGATTATCGACAATATCGGTTATCTTCTCACCGGCCATATAGGCGGTCGGTTTCAATTGCCGGATAGATTCTATGTATTCATCTTTGGTTTTTACGCCCATATGATTACTCCCTCTCTGTGTTTAAAACATTTGAATATTCGAATTTTGATATTGCCCTTCGGCTTGGCTCAGGGTGGTGAGCTTGTCGAACCTTTTCGAATTTTTAATTTCTTGTTTCGTTTTTATTAATAATAAGATCCCTGTTCCGGGTGTAAATGTTTAGAACTCCGTAACGCGTTCAAATCCCAGATTAAACGCTTCGATATTGATGTCCGCCTTGCCACCGGGCACTGCTTTTTTGATGGCCTGCTCCAGCGCTTTACGACTGACGACCCGGGCAACGCTGCAGAGGGCCCCCAGCATGATCATGTTGGCAGCCACCGCTGTTTTGATTTCATTACGCGCAATGGTCGTGGCCGGTATTTGGTAACGGTGTTTTACCTTTGGTGGAACCTCATGAACCATGTCACTGTCAATGATCAGGATCCCATCGGCTTTTAACACGCCTCCAAAGCGCTCAATAGAATCCTGCGCCTGGGCGACCAGGATATCAGGGGCGGTCACCCGGGGAAATTCAATCGGTTCATCGGAGACGATCACCCAGGCGGCCGCAAAACCGCCGCGCAACTCGGAGGAATAGGCCTGGGTCTGGGTGGCATATTTGCCGTCAAAGGTGACCGCGGCCGAACCCAGGATAACGCCGGCCAGAATCGAACCCTGACCGCCCACCCCGGCGATGGTCAGATCGGTCTGTGCCATTATCTGTCCTCCATCATCTCGCAATGCAGTTGACGCCATTGTTCACTCAGCTCGGCTTTTTCACGATCCGTGAATTCGCCCACAACGATCTTGCCCTCAAGCGCCGCTGCATCCATTTTTTGCGCCGTGTTGATCCGGATGCTGTTTTCCTTGAAATGCTTTAACATGGCGACCGCACCCCCTAATTTGCTGGCCCGGCCGTACTGTACCGGACACTGGCTGACGGCCTCAATCAGGGCAAATCCTTTTTTCTGTATCCCTTTTTTAATGGAGCGCGTCATCTGGCGCGGGTGATGGGTCGTCCAGCGCGCGACATACGCTGCCCCGGCGGCCACGATCATGGGAGAAATATCGAAATCGTGTTCCATGGCGCCATAAGGACTGGTAACGGTTTTGATGCCCCGGGGGGTGGTGGGGGCCGTTTGCCCCCCGGTCATGCCGTAGATCCCGTTGTTTACCAGTATAACGGTTAAGTTGATATTGCGCCGGGCAGCATGAATCAGGTGATTGCCGCCAATGGCGGTTAAATCGCCGTCTCCGCTGACCACCATCACATGTTTATCCGTCAGGCCCAGTTTTACGCCGGTGGCAAAAGCGATCGGTCTGCCGTGGGTGGTGTGCAGCGTATCCGCATTGTAAAACGGGCTGGGGATCCAGGCTGAACACCCGATGCCGGAAACGAAAATAAAATCATCGATATCCAGTTGCAGTTCGTCGATTGCGCGCAGGATTGCCTGGGATACCGTGCCGATACCGCAACCCGGGCACGTAGTGGTGCGCTTGATATGGCTGCGCGTGTATTTTTCTCTCAGCGGATGGACAGCAGCGGTCATTGCATGATCTCCTTGATGTGGCCGAGGATGTATTGCGGGTCATGGATCTGACCCAGAATCTTCGGGCCCAAAAATGAAACCCGGCAGGCATGGGCGGCCTCGGCTTTGATATAGGGGTACAGCTGGCCGACGTTGTTTTCCAGCACCAGCAGGTGCTCCACCCTTTCGGCAACTTTACGGACCTCCCTGTCCGGAAACGGCCAGCAGGTCAGCAGGCGCAATGTGCCCGCATTTAATCCCTGGGCTCGGGCCATTCTGGCCGCCGCCCGGGCTGCTCGTGAAACGGTGCCGCAGCTGACCAGTGCAATCGTGGCGTCTTCACACGCATCGTCAACCCGAATAATATCGTCGCGATGGCTCAGTATCTTCTCTATCGGACGCATGGCATAGCGGTGCATGACCTCCGGATCGGTCAGATTGCGCATGCCGTGCTCATCATGACAGGAACTGGTCACGTGGGCCTTGAGTCCGCGACCGAATACCGGCATGGGGGCCACATCGACATCGAGAAAATCCTGCCGCTCCAAAACCGTTTCGGCCGGTTCTGCGATTTTACGATGTTTCAATATGATATCATCATTTTCGGGAATCACGATCTGCTCGCGCATATGGCCGATAAACCCATCGGCCATTACGAAAACCGGTACGCGATAGGTCTCGGCCAGATTAAAGGCCCGGATGGTCAGATCAAACATCTCCTGGGGACTCTCCGGACACAGGGCTATGATCTGGTAATCTCCATGAGAGCCGCGGGCGACCTGAACGATATCGCCGGCCAGCCCCACCGACGGCACTCCGGTGGACGGCCCGAAGCGCTGGACATCAACGATCACCAGGGGCGTTTCGGTGGCCACCGCAAATCCGATGTTTTCCTGCATCAGGCTGATACCCGGCCCTGATGTAACGGTCATGGCCTTGCAGCCGGCCCAGGAAGCGCCAATGGCCGAGCAGATCGCACTGATCTCATCCTCGGTCTGTAAAAACGTGCCGCCCACTTTCGGCAACCGCGCGGCCAGCAAATTGGCGACTTCACTGGCCGGCGTGATCGGATAACCGGCCGCAAAATTGCACCCCGCGGCAATGGCGCCCTCCGTGCAAGCCCAGTTGCCCATCTCAAAGTGCGTTCCGGTTCGTACGCTCTTATTCTGCGTCGTCATGATCTTCTTGCTTTCTGGCGGGTATCGGTTCATCTTTTTCGACCACAATCGCATAATCCGGACAGCTGATCATACAGTTCAAACAACCGCTGCATTCATCCGCATCCCTGATTTCGGGCGGATAATACCCGGATTCATTCATTTCTTGGCAGGCTTCGAACAGCTGCTCCGGACAGACATAGACACAGATGCCGCAGTCATCAACGCCTTTGCAGGTTTGCGAAAATATGGTTATCTTGGACATACGGATCTCCTTTGTCTATCTCAGGTGGTCTGAAGAAAATCGCCCTTTTGCTTCTCCTGCAAAGCCACAACCCCACCCCTTTGTTGCATCCCGGTATAATTCCCATTGCCGGAAGTGGATGCGTTCAGTTGGCCATCGGAGTCACCGACCACCCGCGGAGCGGGTGGCTTGGATTTTTCCGCCTTAGGCGGGAAAATCCAAAGGCACGATAGTGCCTTAATCGGTGCGGGTGGAACCGGGTGCGAAGCACCCGGTTTAAAAACACCCAATTATTCTGCCATTTTCATCGAAACACAGCTCCAGAGCCTGACTGTCCACGCTGATGTTCGAATTGGTCTCGAGTTCCGGCAAAATCGCCTCGCTGGCCCAGAAGGTGTCCAGTTTGCTGGTATTGACAATCCGCACCATGCGCGCATTCGCGGCAACCGGTACCCGGGCCAATGCTGTTTCAACGGCGGCTCTGTCATTTTGGAGAGGGACCGGCATAAGCGCAGATCGGAATATGCCGGAAGTAAATACATTCAGGTAGGTGGCATCCCAGTCAATCTGATCGATCACCCTGCGGGTTGTCAGATCCGCCAGGCCGATCCCGTTGGCATTTCCATGAGAAGGTGTCGTCAGATCCAGTACGATAATAATGCGATAATCGGGTTTGCGCGCACCGCCCTCCCGTTTCCATAACCCGATCACATTGGGGTCCATTCCGGTCCCGCTGACATCTTTTCCCATCTCGTCAATCAGCAGGATATCCAGATCATCGATTGGCACTTTCGGCAGTAACGTCCAGGCAATTTTTAGAAATTCGCGATCAACTTCCGCAAATTCTTCCGGTCCGGCAAGCTTAATGGTGTGCGTTCCGCCCGCGGCATTCTCTGTAACCGCCAGACCGCAAAGAACAGAGGTCTTCTGCATAATTAACCGGGCAGCCGGCACGATGGTTCTGCCTAAATCGTATTTATGCATATTTGTCGCACCCTTCTGGCGGCCGAGGCCAACGGCCAGGATCTTACACAATCCGGACTCTACATCTGCGCGAAAAGCCGTATGCGGTTTTACCCGATTAATGACCACGATGTGATCGGCCGCCAGGGCGTCCTTGGCAAAAAAAACTTCAGCACCCGTCTCGACACGCCCCAGAGAAACCACATTCATATTCGAAACGATTGGGGCGTTTACAGCTTCTTCGGTAATCCCGAGATCTGCCAGTACCTGACGTTGTCCCTCAGCGGTCCCGCCCCCATGCGAGCCCATGGCCGGAATAACATAGGGGTCGAGCTGCATCGCCCGCAGACACTCAACCACCGTTTCAACCAGTATCTTGAGGTCATGGGTGCCCCGGGATCCGACACCGACAGCCACACTTTGACCGGGACGGATCTTTGGCCTGGATTTGAAACCCGCAAATTCATCCCGGACCGCCTGGGCAACATTTTCAATAGATTTTACATCAAACCGCTGCTTGACACTAAAAAATGTCGGATAGTCCATTGGTATCGTTCTCTTGTTTAATAAGGGTTACCAAAACTTATTGCACTGTGCCACGGGCGTCAATAATAACTTTTTAGTATCCCAAATTTTCAAACAACAACACAAATTATGAATTTTAGATGTTTGCCCGGCCGGAGCCAAAGATCACCCGCACAGCGGGTGGCTTGGATTTTACCGCCCTGGATTTGCCAGAAAATATTTTTCCCTTGACAAGCGCTTTCCGACCCTCTAAAGTACGTGCCTATGATGAGCGCACGAAAAAATACTTTTTTGATTGCACTGCGAAACTGGTGGTGGCTCAGCTCTAAACTGGGGGCGAGCCTGCCATGATCGACTAATGTCATAATTAACCAATAAACCGTGGGCACCTCCAGAAGGCCCCACGGTTTTTTTATGTTCATATTTTTATGGCCGGGGGGCCGATGGTCCCCCGGCCTTTTTTGTTTGGAGACCCGGATTGAAAACAACACCTGCATTTTCAGAATTTAAACAGATGGCGCAAAAGGGAAATCTGATACCCGTTTACCAGGAATTCCTGGCGGACACAGAGACACCGGTTTCGGCCTATTTAAAGTTGAAAGACGATTCTTACACTTACCTTCTTGAAAGCGCTGACGGCGGAAAGCGGTGGGGACGTTACAGTTTTATCGGCTGCCGGCCTTATTTACGTGCCGTATCACGCGACAGCTGTATGGAGATCTATGCGGAGCACGAAAAGAAAGTATTAAACCGGGTTGAAAATCCTCTAGATGTGTTGCGGAATTTGAGTGCCAAATTTAAACCGGTGACCCTCAGGGAGCTGCCGCCTTTTCAGGGGGGGCTTGTGGGATTTTTTAATTATGATCTTGTCAGAAAGTGGGAGCAGCTTTCCGATATTTTGCCGGCGGACCGAATGCAGCCGGAATCCATTTTCATCGCCTGCCGTCTTTTGATTATCTTCGACCATTTCACCCATATGCTAAAGGTGGTGGCCTTCGCCCATCTCGGCAAAGACGCAGATCTGAAAACTGCCTACCAGCGGGCATGCCGAGCGGTTGCGCAGACAACCGCGACGCTGCAAAATCCCTTACCGTCGGTTTCAAAAAACGGTTCCTTAAAGCTCTCCGATCTTGAACCGAATTTTTCGAAAGCCGGCTTCGAGGATGCCGTCCGCAAAGCCAAGGATTACATCATTGCCGGTGACGCGATTCAGGTCGTTCTTTCCCAGAAATTCTCGGGAGCGGTATCCGGAGATGACTTTGCCCTCTACCGGAGCCTCAGGAGCGTGAATCCTTCGCCCTATATGTTCTACCTCAATTTCGGCGACATTAAACTGATCGGCGCCTCCCCGGAAATACTGGTGCGGCTGACGGACGGCAAGATCGAGCTTCGCCCCATTGCCGGCACTCGCCCCAGAGGGGCAACCCCCGAGGAGGATCGGGCACTGGAAAAGGATCTAATGGCCGACCCCAAAGAACGCGCCGAACATATCATGCTGGTTGATCTGGGAAGAAACGATGTCGGCAAGGTGGCCGCTCCGGGTTCTGTGAAGGTGCCCCGGCTTATGGAGATCGAGCGCTACTCCCACGTGATGCATATCGTATCCCGGGTAGAGGGAACCATGAAATCGAGCGCGGACTGTTTTGAGCTGTTCATGTCCGCATTTCCGGCCGGAACCGTCAGTGGCGCTCCCAAGATCCGGGCGATGGAAATTATCAGTGAATTGGAACCCGGTCCGCGGGGACCTTACGCAGGCGCGGTCGGGTATTTCGGGTTCAACGGCAACATGGATTTTTGTATCACCATCCGCACCATTACCATCTGCAAAGATCACCTGTCTGTCCAGGTGGGCGCCGGCATTGTGGCCGACTCGTCTCCTGAAAATGAGTATGAGGAAACATTAAAAAAGGCCGGCGCAATGTTTAAGGCCATCGAAAGGGTAAAAGAATATGATGCTGCTAATTGATAACTATGACTCCTTTACCTACAACCTGGTCCAGATACTGGAACAGCTTGACCACGAGGTTAAAGTCTTTCGTAACGACCGCATCGATACGCAGCGTATCGCAGCGCTGCGCCCGTCAGCCATAGTGATCTCGCCCGGACCCGGCACACCCGCAAGTTCAGGGGTTTCCATCGAGGCCATCGATCATTTGGGGCCAACAATTCCCATTCTGGGCGTGTGTCTTGGACATCAGGCCATCGCCGCATCCTATGGCGCAGAGGTGGTCAGGGCCGATCGTGTTATGCACGGCAAGACCTCCATGATTTTTCACGACGGTCGCAACATCTTTAAAGGCCTGACCAATCCGTTCGAGGCCGTGCGCTACCACTCCCTTATCGTGCAGAAAGACACGCTGCCCGATTGTCTTGAGATCACGGCCTGGACAGCGGAAGGAGAGATCATGGGCTTGCGGCACCGCAGATACCCGGTTGAGGGCGTTCAGTTTCACCCCGAATCTATTTTAACCAAAACGGGGATCCATATTTTACAAAATTTTTCAATAAAGGGAGGAACATACCATGATTAAAGAATTTATTTCAAAAGTTGTCAGAGGCGAAGATCTCACCGAGGCCGAGATGGAAACGGCCATGGGGGAGATCATGACCGGCGCGGCCACACCGGCCCAGATCGGAGCGTTCATCACGGCCCTGAGGTTAAAAGGCGAGACCGTTGACGAGATTACCGGCGCTGCCAGAGCCATGCGGGCCAAAGCCACAAAAATAAGTGTCAATAATCATCTGGTCAACATTGACCGCGATGAGATCAATATCGATGATGAGACCATCCTCGATATTGTGGGTACCGGTGGTGACGGCACCCGAACGTTTAATGTATCCACCACAACCGCATTTGTCGCTGCGGGCGGCGGAATTAAAGTGGCCAAGCACGGCAACCGGGCCGTCTCCAGCCTGTGCGGAAGCGCGGATGTGCTTGAAAACCTGGGCGTAAATCTGGATATCACCAGTACCGATGTGGAAAAGTGCATCAATGAGACCGGCATCGGATTTCTTTACGCCCCTATTTTTCACGGCGCAATGAAACATGCAGCCGGACCCAGACAGGAGATCGGCATCCGCAGCATTTTTAATCTCCTTGGCCCCGTGACCAATCCGGCCGGTGCTTCCGTTCAGGTGCTGGGCGTCTATGAGCCCAGCCTGACAGATAAGATCGCGCTTGTCCTTAAGCGCCTGGGAACCAAAGAGGCATTTGTTGTCTGCGGTGAAGGAACATTTGACGAAATCAGCATCTGCGGACCGACTAAGGTTTCCCATCTGAAAAGCGATGATGTCAGCACCTTTAAGATGACACCGGAAGAATATGATTTCAAAAGAGCGCACCTCGCGGATATTGTTGGCGGCGACGCCAGGGAAAATGCAAAAATCGTCCGACGGATTCTGGATGGTGAAAAGGGCCCCAAAAGAGATATGGTTTTGCTGAATGCAGCGGCAGCCTTTGTCGCATCAGGGCTTTGTGACAATTTTAAAGACGGCATCCAAATGGCAGGGGCATCCATCGATTCCGGCAAAGCCAGTCATAAGCTCGATCAATTGATTGAATTTTCACAGCAGTGCGGGCCTTTTGTGCGCGGCTGACCACAGGGACGCTCGGATGCATCGCCAACTTGTAAAGATACTGGCCGAGAAAAAAAATGAAGTGGCCGGGCTGAAACGGTCCATGCCGTTTAACAGGGATAGGAAACGACACTCCCTGAGAGATTTCAAGGCCGCCATATCCATACCGCAAAAGATCAGCCTGATCGCCGAGATCAAGTTTGCCTCGCCTTCAGCCGGGCGCATTCGCGCAAAAGCCGACCCCATCTCTATCGGTCGCATCTATGAAAATGCCGGGGCAGCGGCGATTTCTCTACTTACGGATAAACGATTTTTCCAGGGGGACCTTAAACATCTTCCGCGCCTGAAGCAGGCAATCTCTTTGCCCATTCTGCGAAAAGATTTTATCATCGATGAAATTCAGGTTCGGGAGGCTTTTTTTTATGGTGCCGATGCGGTCCTTCTGATCGCGCGGCTTCTGTCGCAAGGGCAATTAGCAGAATACATCGATTTGTGCCGGGAACTGGGTATGGCGCCTCTGACCGAGGTCCATAGCAGGCATGACCTTGAAAAAGCCGTTGCCGGCGGCGCCGAGATCATCGGCATCAACAATCGGGACCTGGACAGTTTTAAGGTCGATATCCAGACCACTTTTAAGCTGGCTTCACTGGTACCGAGCGACTGTATTCTCGTAAGTGAAAGCGGCATAAGCGCAAAAGGCGATATCCGCGCCTTGCAAACGACAGGCATTCAGGCGGTCCTGGTCGGTTCGGCTTTGATGCGAAGCAAGGATCCGGCGAAAAAAACAAAAGAAATTGTCATCGCCGGCGAAAGGTCAAATGCATAAGGTAAACGTAAAAATCTGCGGCATCACCAATTTAACGGATGCGCGCACCGCGGTCAGGCTGGGCGCCGATGCCCTTGGGTTTATCTTCGCTCCCAGCCCCAGGCGGATTGCACCGCAAACAGCGCGTGAGATCATCAGTGCCCTTCCGCCCTTTGTAAAAACGGTGGGTGTCTTTGTCAATGAGGCGCCGGCTTCCATTCGCAAGGTGATAAACGACTGCGGCCTTGATCTGGTTCAACTCCACGGCGATGAATCTCCCGGTCTGTGTGATGAACTGATGCCCTACACGATCAAAGCACTACGGATAAAGGATGAATCCAGCCTGCAAAGCGGACAGGCCTATCACGGAAAAGTCCGCGCCCTGCTCCTGGATACCTATTCAAAGGAAAAGGCCGGCGGTACCGGGAAAACCTTTGACTGGGAACTGGCCATCCGGATCAAAAAGCAGGGGTTTCCCCTTATCCTATCGGGCGGACTCGCGCCCGCAAATATTGTTGCCGCCATTCACTCCGTCCGGCCCTATGCCGTTGATGTCAACAGCGGGGTGGAAGAGCGCCCCGGCAAAAAGAGCTCCACCCTTATGAGAGATCTGATGGAAACCGTTCGGCAAGGAACGTATTCTAAAGATAAAAAACCGAAGAGAGCATGAGTGATGATTAAAACGCGTTATTACGGCGATTTCGGCGGCGCTTACATCCCCGAGATCCTCGTATCGACTTTCGAGCAATTGGTGGCGGCGTTTGAGGACGTCAAAACCGATCCTGATTTCTGGAAAGAATATGAAGATCTGATGTCCACCTACTCCTGTCGACCCACCCCCCTCACTTTTGCGCAAAACCTGACCGCCCATTTCGGAGGGCCGCAGATCTATATCAAGCGGGAAGATCTCAATCACACCGGCGCTCATAAGGCGAATAATGTCATGGGACAAGGATTGCTGGTAAAGCGCATGGGAAAAAGTCGCGTCATTGCCGAGACCGGCGCCGGACAGCATGGGGTGGCCACCGCCACCATGGCCGCCAAATTCGGGTTTAGCTGTACGATTTATATGGGAGAAGTCGACATTGCCAGACAGAGGCCCAATGTCTTCTGGATGGAACGCCTCGGCGCCCGGGTGATTCCGGTTCGAGAGGGGACCAAAGTGCTCAAAGATGCCATTAATGCCGCCTTACGCGACTGGGCAACCCACATGGATGATACGCACTATGTCCTTGGGACCGCATGCGGCGCACACCCTTACCCCGAAATGGTTTCCTATTTTCAATCTATTATCGGCCTGGAAGCCCGCAGACAAATTATGGACCGCGCGGGGAGACTTCCCACCCGCGTTTATGCGTGTGTGGGGGGCGGCTCCAATGCGCTGGGCATTTTCAGCGCCTTTTTTGATGATCCGGTGGAACTGGTCGGCGTGGAGGCGGGCGGCCAAGGCCTGGCGACGGGCCGGCATGCATCCCGCCTGGCTTCCCGCGAAGGAACTCCGGGAGTCGCCCAGGGGTACAAGACCTATTTTTTGCAAAACAACGAGGGGCAGATGAAAGAGACGCACAGTGTGGCCGCGGGATTGGATTATGTCGGCGTATCGCCGATTCTGGCGGCACTGAAGGAAGAGGAGCGGGTGCGCTTTGAGGCGGCAACAGACCGGGAGGTGCTGAATGCCTTTTCGCTGACGCTGCAAAAAGAAGGACTCATACCGGCCCTGGAGTCATCCCATGCTTTTGCCCGGGCATTTAGAGAAGCCCCGGACCTGGAAAAAAATGATGTCATCCTGATCAACCAGTCGGGCAGGGGCGATAAAGACATATTCACGGTGGCCGATGCATTTTCCGATTCGCAATGGCGCAAATTCATAAGATCCAAAGCGGAGGAATATGGTGCTTGAGTCGTATCTCAGAAAGAAGCTCACCGAGAAAGAAATACTGCTGATGACCCATATCGTCCTGGGCTACCCGTCTTTTGACGACAGCTTGAGATTGATTGAAGCCATGGTGGCGTCCGGGGTGGATCTGATGGAGCTGCAGATTCCTTTTTCCGAACCGACTGCAGATGGTCCTGTCATCGTTCATGCCAATCAGAAGGCCCTGCAGGCCGGGGCGACCGTAAAGGACTGTCTCAATCTGGCCGAAACAGCGGCCTGTAACTTCGATATCCCTTTTCTCCTGATGAGTTATTACAACATTCCCTTCAGATACGGCCTGGACCCTTTTGTAACGGCCATGGCGCAAGGCGGTCTGCGAGGTGCCATCATACCGGATCTGCCTCCGGAAGAAGGGCGCGCATATCTGGATGCCATGCATGCGCGCGAGCTTGCCCCCATCCTCATCTTTTCCCCAACGACCGCTCTCGATCGCATGGCCACCATCGCGGCTTCCGGCAGCGGATTTATTTACTGCGTGGCCCGCAAAGGCGTCACCGGTGAAGCCACGGATTTTTCGGAAGAATTGGAAGGATATCTGCAGCGGTGCCGCCAGAGCACATCCCTTCCCCTGGCGCTTGGCTTCGGGATCAAGGAAAAGTCCGACATCGATTTTTTGAAGGGCAAAGCGGATATTGCCGTCGTCGGCTCCCAGACCATCCGGGTAATGGAGCAAAAAGGGGTTGCTTCGGTCGGAAGTTTTATTCGCCGGCTGCGTTAAGAAAACCTCACCCGGTAAAAGAGCGCCGGCCCGGTGTATTTCGCTTCGAGATATCGGATTTGTCAGCAGATCCGATGGCGGTTGTTGATAAAACCCTTGACACCTATTTTTTATTGATATATTAGGTTTCGAAATAATTTCGTGACAAAAGGATTCGCGATTCATGTATTTATTTTCAGGCAGAACCTATTTTTATTTCCGGTATTTTTTTTACGCTACCGGTCTGCCTGGCATCCGCTGATTTAGCAAACACAAACAAATAAAGTTATCAGCCGCGGGCAGACCGAAGCTCGCGGCTTTTTTGTTTTTAAAGGCCGTGAAAAAATTCACGGCTTTTTTAAACGCGAAAAAACAAAAATGACGGTAAACTGAAGGGATCTAAAAATGAAATCGACTGACGATCTGCGAATTAAGGGGTATCAACCGCTTACGGCGCCGGCTATTTTAAAAAAGGAAATTCCGGTCAGCGCCGCGGCCAGAAAAACGGTTGTTTCGGGAAGGGCGAGCATCGAAGCCATCCTGCGCAAGGAAGACCGCCGCCTGCTGGTGATCGTGGGGCCGTGTTCCATCCATGATGAAAAGGCAGCTTTAGAATATGCCGCCAGACTGAATTCACTGCGCCAACAGGTGGCCGAAACCCTTTTTGTCGTCATGCGGGTCTATTTCGAAAAGCCCCGGACCAGCGTTGGATGGAAGGGGTTGATCAATGACCCCTTTCTAGACGGCACATGTGATATGACAGCGGGACTGCGCAAAGCACGTCGCCTGTTAACGCGAATTACTGAAATGGGCCTGCCCGCCGCCACCGAGATGCTGGATACGATCACAGCTCAGTTTGTTGCCGATTTGGTCAGCTGGTCGGCAATCGGGGCCCGGACCGCCGAATCCCAGATCCATCGTGAAATGGCCAGCGGTTTATCCATGCCGGTGGGATTTAAAAACAGCACGGACGGCAATCTGTTATCCGCCATCAATGCACTCACGGCCGCACGCGCTCCGCAGAGTTTTCTGGGAATCGACCAGCACGGCAAAACCTGTGTAGTTAAAACCGGCGGCAACCCCTGGGTACATATCGTATTGAGGGGCGGCAAAAGACCCAATTATGACCCCATTAGCCTGGAAGAAGCGCGTCTGAAGCTGATCGAAAAAAATTTGCCGGAGGCGCTTGTGGTGGACTGCTCGCATGCCAATTCGATGAAAAAATTTCAGGGGCAGGCCGTGGTTTGGAAAAACGTTATCGGCCAGTATCTTACCGATAATGAAGCCCTGGTCGGCCTGATGCTCGAAAGCAATCTGCACGAGGGCAACCAGACATTTTCCGGAGACGCCTCGTCTCTGAAATACGGTGTTTCCATCACGGATGAATGCATTTCATGGGAAACCACAGAGCAATTGCTGCTGTGGGCGCATGAAAAAATTCGACAGACGCGTCCCAAAAAATATCAACTGGCATCTTAGATGAAAGGATCTTGAAAAGGATAATGAAAACAATTACCATCAACGCAGCGTCCGGCCCGTCACGCATCCTGATCGGTGAGCGCCTGGAAAACCTGCCGCAATACATTCCGGTGGCCAGGCCGATCATCATTACGGATGTTAATGTCGGCAAATTGTATCCGCTGGATTCAGTGGCCGCTGAGGTGATCACCATCGGTACCGGGGAAGAAATCAAAACCCTGGACACCGTTCAGGAAATTTATGCGCGGCTGCTGTCAATCCAGGCGGACCGATCATCTTTTATCGTCGGTATCGGCGGCGGTATCGTGTGCGATATTGCCGGATTTGTGGCCTCAACCTTTCTGCGCGGGGTACGCTTTGGTTTTGTCGCCACCACCCTGCTGGCCCAGGTGGATGCCAGTGTCGGCGGGAAAAACGGCGTAAATTTCCAGGGATACAAAAATATGGTGGGCGCGTTTCGTCAGCCTGAATTTGTCATCTGTGATCCTGAATTATTAAAAACGCTGCCCCGGAAGGAAATCGCCTGCGGCCTGGCCGAAATCGTCAAGCACGGGGCCATTGCGGATGCAGATCTGTTTGCTTATCTTGAGCAGAACTATGCAGACATCTTGGCTCTGGACAGCCGGGCGATCGAAAAACTGGTCCTCGCGTCGGTGACCATCAAGTCATCTGTGGTCAGCCGCGATGAAACCGAAAAAGGCGAGCGCCGTAAACTTAACTTCGGCCACACCTTCGGACATGCGATTGAAAAAGTTGCCGGAATTTCACATGGTGAGGCCGTCAGCCGGGGCATGGCGATTGCGGCGGCGCTGTCGGTTAAAAAGGGCGTGTTGACCGCAGACGAGGACAAACGGCTGCGGGCCCTGCTGAATAATTTAAAACTGCCAACCTATTTTGGGTTGGAATCCAAAGCTGTCGTCAATGCCATCGGAAAGGATAAAAAGAGGGAGGGCCGCCGGATCCATTTTGTTCTGCTGAATGGAATCGGCTCTGCCACGGTGGAAAAAATTACCTTAGAAGAACTCGAGGATGCCATCCATGGATAAATCAATTCCAGACAAATCAACCGGAGATCCGAATCCCCCTATCGGGCGACTGCGCCGGGCTATCGATGAGATTGACGAAAAAATTATGGAATTAATCAATCAAAGACTGTCACTGGCAAAACAGATCGGCGATTTTAAGAAACAGGGCGGCATTCAGATTACAGACCGCAATCGCGAAAAAGAAATTATGAACCACCTGCTGGAGAAAAACACTGGCCCCGTAAGCGACAAAGGACTGCGTAATATTTTTGATGCCATCATTGCTGAAGGCCGAAATGTCCAACGCCCGGATGAACCGGGAAAGGGCTGAAGACAAAAATGATTGACGCAAATACATCGCTTTTCGGTGTGATCGGAAATCCGGTGGCGCACAGCCTGAGTCCGGTCATGCACAACCGGGCCTTTGCGGCCATCGGCACCAACGCGGTTTATTTGGCTTTCAGGGTTACGGATCCGGGTTCGGCCATAAAAGGCATCAGGGCTATGAATTTCAAAGGTGTCAGCGTCACCCTGCCCCACAAAGTTGCCGTTATGGAATACCTCGATGAAATCGAGGCGACGGCAGCGCGCATCGGGGCGGTGAACACCATTGTCAACAAACAGGGCCGGCTGATCGGATACAACACCGACTGTCCGGGTGCGATTGAAGCTTTGAGAACCCGGACGACCATACAGGGCAAAGCGGTGGCGCTCATCGGTGCCGGCGGGGCGGCCCGGGCCGTTGGATTCGGCCTGGTGGCCGCCGGAGGTCGGGTGACGGTTCTGAACCGCTCACGGACAAACGGGCAACGTTTGGCGGAAGATCTGCAGGCCGAATTTTCACCCTTGGATGATTGGCAGCCGAACCGCTATGAAATCCTGATCAATACCACGCCGGTCGGCATGCACCCCGACACCGAAGCAACCCCGATTCCGAAAGAGCATTTATCAAAAGATCTGGTTGTCATGGACATTATCTACAATCCGATCAAAACCCGCCTTTTAGAGGCGGCCGAAGCCAAACAGTGTCGCACCATCAACGGGGTGGCGATGTTTGTGTTTCAGGGAGCGCAGCAATTTGAGCTCTGGACCGGCCAGAAGGCGCCGGTGGAGGTCATGCACCAGGCAGTATTAGAAGCTCTTAAAAATAAAAAACCATGATGCGATTTCAAATATCCATTGAGGCAAGTGCGCTAAAGTTAGAAGTGATCTAAAGTGACTAAAGTTGAGGAATTCTATCATTTTTAAATATAATGATGGAGCGCAGCGAGACCATAACTTTAGTCACTTTTTCTGAGACAGCTTTACAATTCATTCACAAACGATATGAAAGAAATAAAACCCCATAAAATTTCAGCGTGCCGGGTCAGCGTGCCGGGATCCAAAAGTTACACCCACCGCATGTTGATTGCGGCTGCTTTATCGGACGGGATCTGCATCATCAAAAACGCCCTTGTGAGTGAAGATACCCGGCTTACAATCGAAGCACTCAGACAGATGGGTATTCAAATTGATTTTCACGACGATGCGGTGCGTGTTTACGGAAAAGGCGGGCGGATGGGTGCAGGCCATGCACCTATTTATCTTGGAAATTCCGGAACCTCCATGCGGTTGTTAACAGGAGTGGCCGCGCTGGGTGAAGGAACCTATACGCTCACCGGTACCGACCGTATGCAAAAGCGACCGATAAAGGATCTTTTGGATGCGCTACAGCAAATCGGCGTTAAGGCCCGGTCTTTAAACGACAACGGTTGCCCGCCGGTCGAAATAACCGGCGCAACGATCCGCAAAGATCAGGTGGATATCAATTGTCAGAAAAGTAGCCAGTATCTTTCAGCGCTTTTACTCATCGCACCCTGCATTGATAACGGCCTCCAAATCCGCGTCACCGGCGGGCCGGTATCCAGGCCCTATGTGGATCTGACCATTGAGCTGATGAAAACTTTCGGCCTGCGCATTGAACGCGAGGGCTACCGGCGATTTAACGTCCCGGGTGGACAGATTTACCGTGCCGGCGAATATACGGTGGAAGCGGATTGCTCCCAGGCGGCTTATTTCTGGGGGGCCGCTGCTATTGGCGGGGCTGACATCAAGGTGATGGGCGTAAAGGCCGATTCTGCTCAGGGAGACATCCGCTTTGTGGATTTGCTCCGGCAAATGGGATGCCGCGTTTCAAAAGGATCAGGCGGCATCGGCGTTGTCGGGGGACCGCTTTGCGCCATTGAGGCGGATCTGGCCGATATGCCGGATCAGGTCCCGACGCTTGCAGTGGTGGCGGCGTTTGCAAGGGGGACAAGCGTGATTAAAAATGTCGCCCATCTTAAATCAAAGGAAAGCGACCGGTTAACCGCCACGGTAACCGAACTTAAAAAAATGGGCATCGAAGCCGTCGGCACCGCAAACACCCTGGTGGTCAGGGGCGGAAAGCCGAAAGGTGCCGTCATTGACACCTATGATGATCACCGCATTGCGATGAGCTTTGCCATCGCCGGATTGAATGTGCCGGGTGTATCGATTCGAAACGAAAGCTGTGTTGAAAAATCCTTTCCGGCCTTCTGGCAGGTTTTTGAAGAACTATATCAAACATGAATCTTTTTTTAATCGGATACCGTTGCAGCGGCAAAACAACCATCGGCCAATCAATTGCCAGAACAATCGGCTGGTCTTTTGTGGATTCCGATATACGGGTGACCAAAGCCTGCGGCAAAAGTATTAGAGACATCATTGACACCGAAGGCTGGGACGCTTTTCGCCGCTTGGAGCGTTCGATCCTGGCGCAGATCTGCACAACGGACCGGCAGGTCGTGGCCACCGGCGGCGGGGTGGTGTTGGATGCAGATAATGTAACGGCCATGCAGGCCAGTGGTACAATTATCTGGCTAAGTGCAACCGCTGAAACTATTCAGAAGAGAATGCTTCAGGATGAAAACACCGGGGATTTTCGACCGGCGCTGACCGACAAGGGGCGCATGGCAGAAATCGAAGACATGCTGTTGGAGCGAAACCCTTATTATGAAAACGCCGGTGATTTTTCCATCCGTACCGATAATGTGCCCGTGAATGAAATTACCCAAAAAATTATTGAAAAATTAAATCAGAACGGCAGCGGCGCGTTTTCTGATTAGATCCGATCCCAAAATGACTTTATTTTAAAAATTAGGAGATCAAAATCCATGTCAAGCTCATTTGGCACTCTATTTCGAGTCACCACTTTTGGTGAGTCCCACGGCCAGGGCGTCGGCGCCGTGATTGACGGCTGTCCGCCCAACATGCCCCTGGACGAAACCGACATCCAGCCCCAGCTGGATCGGCGGCGGCCGGCCCAGAGCAAATTGACCACCACCAGAAAAGAGGCCGACCGGGTTTCCATTTTGTCCGGTGTCCAAAACGGCAAAACGCTCGGCACCCCGATCGCACTCATGGTAAAAAATACGGATCAGCGCCCGGCAGATTATGACCGCATGCGTTCGGTGCCGCGACCCTCGCACGCGGATTATACCTACCAGATGAAATACGGTATTCGGGCCTTAAGCGGCGGCGGACGCGCCAGTGCCCGAGAGACGGTCGGCCGTGTTGCCGCAGGTGCGATTGCCGAAAAATATTTGTCGGAACGATACGGCATTGAAATTGTTGCCTGGGTCAGCGCCGTCGGCACGATTGAAGCGCCGGCACCTGAACTTGAGCGTATTCATCGCCGGGAGGTGGATCGATCGGCGGTTCGCTGTCCGGACTCCCAGACAGCTGAAAAAATGCAGAACGCCATTGTCGCAGCCCAGGAGGCAGGGGACTCTGTGGGCGGCATCATAACCTGTGTGTGTCGCCATGTTCCTGCCGGGCTGGGCGAACCTGTTTTTGATAAAATCGAGGCTCTGCTCGCCCAGGCCATGCTGTCGATTCCGGCGACCAAAGGGTTTGAAATCGGCTCCGGGTTTGCCGGTTCACGCATGCGCGGATCCGCGCACAATGATGTCTTCGTTAAAAAAGGGTCACACTTAGGCACCAAGACCAATTACAGTGGTGGCGTTCAGGGCGGCATATCCAACGGTGAGCCGATTATTTTTCGGGTGGCCTTCAAGCCCCCGGCAACCATCAGCCTGCCCCAAAAAACCGTTGATTTCGACGGCAAGGCTACCGTTCTGCAAGCCGAAGGGCGCCACGATCCCTGCGTGGTACCCCGCGCCGTACCCATTGTAGAAAGCATGGCCGCACTGGTCGTGGCGGACCTCGCGCTGCAGCAGAAGATGAGGGAAAATGAAACTGTCTGATAAAATTGAGTCCATTGAAGGATCACAAACCGTTGCTTTTACAGCCCTGATTCAGCAACTGCGACAGGAAGGCCGAGAGATTATCGATCTGGCCGTGGGCGAACCGCAATTTGATACGCCGGCCCCGGTGATCGCCGCCACCAAAAAAGCGCTGGACGACCAAATGACACGCTACGGTCCGGTAAACGGTCTTGCCGAACTCCGAACCCGGCTGGCAACGCAATTCAGTGGCTATGACACCGATAATATCCTGATTACGAATGGATCCAAGCAGGCATTGTATATGATCTTCCAGGTGATCTGCGATCCCGGCGATGAGGTCATTATTCCCATGCCTTTCTGGGTGAGTTTTATTGAGCAGGTCAAACTTGCCGGGGGCAGGCCGGTGCCGGTCGCCACCAGAGATCACCAGCTAAATTGTGAAGCCATCGCGGCCGCCGTTACCCCGCAGACCAGAGCGATTCTGATCAACTCGCCCAACAATCCCAGCGGGGCGGTGTACCCGATGGCCGACCTGCAAAAAATCGCGCAGCTGGCCGATGATCACAACCTGTTTATTATCGCCGATGAAGCTTACAATGCCTTTGTGTATGATGGAAGCGTGCATGCGAGCATGTTCGAGATAGAGACGGTCCGTAACCGGGTAATTGTGACGCGAAGTTTTTCAAAAAGTTACAGCATGACCGGCTTCAGAATCGGGTATATCGCAGCCCCCGGTGAGATAATCGCGGCCCTGTCCAAAATTCAGAGCCATCTGAGCGGCAATGTTTGCACCTTTGCCCAATACGGCGCCCTGGCCGCCCTGTCCCTGGATGACCGATTGCTTTCGGCACGCCAGTCCGAGTTGCAGCAAAAAAGAGACCTGGCATTTCAACGTGTATCGAAGCTGTTTCCCTGTATCAAACCCCGGGGGGCGTTTTATCTTTTTCCGGACGTATCTTCGGCTTTAAAAGACAATCAAACGTCGGAAATACTGGCCGCCCGTATTTTAAAGCAGGCCGGTGTGGCAGTGGTTCCGGGAGAGGCATTCGGTATGGCAAAGCATATGCGCATATCATATGCCGTTTCGGAGGAAAATCTTAAAAACGGCCTTGATCAAATCGCAGAGGTATTATGATCGGTATTATTGGCTTCGGACGTTTCGGGAAATTGACAGCCCGGTATCTGGCCGAGGATTTTGAGGTTCTGGTTTTTAATCGAACCGATAAATCCGCTGAGATCAAAAAATCCGGCGCCCGCAAAGCATCTTTAAAAACGGTTTGTCAGCAAAAAATCGTTATTCTATGTGTTCCGATTTCGACACTCAAGCAGGTTCTGGTTGAGATCGGACCGCTTTTAAAAAAGGATGCCCTGGCGGTCGATGTCTGCTCGGTGAAGGTCTACCCGACCCGCTGGATGAAACAGTTGTTGCCCGAAACGGTCTCGATTCTGGCAACCCATCCGATATTCGGGCCCGACAGCGCGGCCGATTCTTTAAAGGGCCGGAAAATTTTTCTGAGCCCGATCAGAATCGCCAAAAAGCAATATCAAAAAATCAAAACCTATCTGGCTTCAAAAGAATTGGTCCTGATCGAATCAACCCCGGAGGATCATGATGAGCAAATCGCCATCAGCCTGGCGTTGACCCATTATATCGGAAGAGCTTTATCTGAATTCGGCGCCGCTCCGCTAAATATCGACAGCGAGGGTTATAAACGGCTGCTGCATATACTGGGGGTCGTGGAGCATGATACCTGGCAATTATTTAATGACATGCACCGCTATAATCCTTACGCTAAAGAAAAGCGCTCCGCGTTTATGAAGGCCATGCAAAAAATTAATGAACGGCTCGATTGATTATTTTTTTAAAAAAAAGATTGACAGTTAATCAAAAAATTAGATATAGATAAATATCAAGGCTTAGGTAGACAAATGGATATAAATTACAATACAAATTGGTTTTTTAGTTTCGGACGCTTTTATTTTAGCTTTAGAGGCGTCCATCCGGTTCTTTGACGCTAACGTATAATCGTTAATAACCCCGGGTGGACTTAATTGGCCACTCGGGGTTTTTTATTTAAAAAGCCTCGAGAAAACCTCTCGGGGCTTTTTTATTTAAAAAAAACAGGGGGAATGAAAGACGCAACTCGCGAAATGAATGCCGTCAACAGCGAAAGGGCATTTCAATAATCCTACTAAATCTGGAGCGACCAAATGGGAAAGCACACTGATTTTAAAAAAATTTTAGTCATCCATGGGCCCAACCTCAATATGCTCGGTAAGCGGGAGCCGGATACCTATGGCCATGAAACCCTCGATGAAATAAACACCATGCTCAAGACATGCGCAACCAGATTGGGGCTCTTTCTGGAGACCTTCCAATCAAATCATGAAGGGGAAATTGTTGATAAGATTCAGCAGGCAAACGATTCATTTCACGGAATCATTATCAATCCGGCAGCATATACACACACCAGTATTGCCATCCGGGATGCCCTTATCATGCTGGATATACCCATCGTTGAAATACACCTTTCCAACATTTACAAAAGGGAATCCTTTCGTCACGTGTCGATGGTCTCCGATATCGCCACGGCTCAGATTGCAGGATTCGGCTCCTATGGATACATGTTGGCTCTGGAAGGGTTGGCTCAAGAACTGGCCGGTTTGAAACCGGCTGTTGAGCATAACACACCATATTTTCCTGAGAAAACGTTGTCGGTTGCCAGAAAAGTCGGTTATTAAAAAAATATCGATCAGCGGGTAGAAAAATGAATATGCATTACAGTAAAAATTGGTATTTTAATTTCGGATTCTTCTTTTTTAGCTTTAGAAGCGTCCATCCGGTGCTTTGACGCTAGCGTTTAATCGTCAAACATCCCGGGTGGACTTCATGAGCCACCCGGGGTTTTTTTATTTAAAAAGCCTCGAGGCAAAACTCGGCGTTTTTTTATTATAAAGCACCTGAATTTTGCGCGAGTCGGAGGCTTTCATATGCAAGGCATTTAAGGCAGAGGCTATAGTGAACTATGCATCGGCCTTAATAACGCAGCAGATGGAAGCCTCCGGCTCGCCCGCAGGGTGAAAAGTAATGAGATAAAATGATTTTCATACTTATAAATTTAATCCCAACTTCTCATTACTTTTCATACAAAATTCAGGGAAAAATTAGGAGGCCATTATGAAACTAAAACAAATTTCAGTACCCATCGAAAATTCTCGTGACCGGCTGTATGAACTCACCCATGCATTGGAAAGCAAGGGAATCACTCCCAGGGCTCTGACCCTGGTCGATACGGGAAATTACGGCGAACTGCGTATCCTTGTTTCTGATGTTGTGACCGCCAGGCAAATTATGCTGCAAAAAGAGATCCCCGGGCGCATTGAGGATGTCGTTGCCGTGGAGATCGAGAACACCCCCGGACAATTATCCAGGCTGATGGCGAAGTTAATGGATGCCGACATCAAAATCAAATACAGCTACGCATACGCAGGCGTTAAGCCGGGAAAAAGAGTTATGGTCTTCTGTTTCAATGACAATGATAAAGCCATTCAAGCTTTAACGGAAAAACAAATCCGGCCTCTGGATTACAACACTATTGGCATGCTCGAAGCAGCGGCCTGAAATTTTAACCGCGAATCTGCCAAAAGACAAAGGGCAATCGAAGACCTCTTAATTATAACTTTGCAACACCCTATTAAACCCTTGAGACCTGCTTTAGGGATTCAAGCAGATAAGGATCGTAGCCATGAAAAATCTTAAACTCGCATCACAAGAAACAGAGCAGCGTACCATTGTCAATGTGAGCGGTATCGAAATCGGACGTGATTTTGTCGTAATTGCCGGACCCTGCAGCGTGGAAAGCGAAGCGCAAATACTGGATACCGCCCGGGCGGTCAAGGCTGCCGGCGCCGACATGCTGCGGGGCGGCGCTTTTAAACCGCGAACGTCGCCCTATGCTTTTCAAGGACTGGGGATCGAAGGTCTGAAAATATTGGAAAAAGCCAAAAGGGAAACCGGGCTGCCGATTGTCACCGAAGTGGTCGACCCCCGGGATGTCTCCTGGGTGGCGGAGTTTGCCGACGTGCTTCAGATTGGAACCCGCAACATGCAAAACTTTTCACTTCTCAAAGAAGTCGGCAGGGCCGGACGCCCGGTGCTTCTCAAACGGGGTATGTATTCCACACTCGAAGAATGGCTCAACTGCGCCGAGTACGTCCTGAGCGAGGGCAACCCGGACGTAATCTTGTGTGAACGCGGTATCCGCACCTTCGAAACCTATACCCGCAACACGCTGGATCTGAGCGCCATCCCGGCTATAAAAGAATTGAGCCATCTACCGATCATCATCGACCCGACCCACAGCACCGGGCGTATCAGCCTAATCGGTTCGATGAGCCTGGCAGCAGTCGCCGCCGGCGCAGATGGTATGATGGTCGAGGTCCATCCCAAACCTGAAGAGGCCCTGTGCGATGCGGACCAGGCCCTGACACCGGCCATTTTTTCAAACATCATGACGCGCCTCAGACCGCTGAAGTCTTTTCTGAACGACCTGCCGCCCCAATAAACCGGCAAAGAGGACTTGCGACTGAAGTTAAGGTGAAAGATGAAACCTGAAGATATTCACAAAAAAATTAACAAGATTGATCGCGAGCTGCTGGTTTTACTCCAGGAACGCATGGGACTGGCGCTGCGATCAAAAAAATTCAAGCAAACCCAAAGCGATCCTGTGCAGGACAATGATCTGCTGGCGCGTGTGGAGCGCTTAAATCTGGATCTGATCCAAAGCTCGTTTACCCGACAGTTGCTCAAAACAATTGTCGAAGAGACCAAGCGGCTTGAGGATGAAAACCGTTCGCTGGCAGCATTTCAAGGAGAGCATGGGGCATACGGTGAGGTGGCCGCCCGGCAGCTGGTTCCAAAAGGTGCCTATATACCATGCATGGAGTTTATCGATGTCTTCCGGGGCGTTGAAGCGGGTCACTTCGACCTCGGGGTGGTACCGGTTGAAAACTCTTTGGAAGGCGCGGTTACCCAGGTTAATGATCTGCTGACGACTACGGATCTTAAAGTCATCGGTGAAGTCAAAGTAATCGTAAACCACTGTCTGCTGGCTACCGAAGCAACGGATTATCGTGAAATCCGGCAGGTTTTTTCGCACCCGCAGGCCCTGGCGCAGTGCCGCAATTTTCTGATGCGCAACAAGCTGGAGGCCCGCCCGTATTATGATACCGCCGGAGCGGCCAAGATGCTGGCCAGGGAAAATCCCAGGGCGGCGGCGGCCATTGCGAGTTCTCTGTGTGCCGAATTGTATGACCTTGAAATTATCAAGGAAGGCATTGAGGACGGGCCTTCCAATTCCACGCGCTTTTTACTCCTGGCCCGCGAACCGCACCCCGACAAAGGAGATAAAACATCCATCATTTTTGCCGTACCGCATGAGGCCGGCAGACTGTTTGCGGTACTCAAGCTGTTTGCCGACGCCGAAATCAACCTGACCCGCATCGCCTCGATGCCCCTGCGCTCGGATCCGGGCAATTACAGTTTTTTCCTTGATTTTGAAGGTTCCGACAAAGATGCAACGGTTGCCGAGGTTTTGAAAAAAATGGAAGATCTGGCGAAATGGGTCAAGTATCTGGGCAGCTATCCGGTGGATCGGTCCGCGTCATAGAAAACCGATTCTCATGAATTTCGCCTTCTTTTTCAGCTCTCCATTCAGATCACCTTTGGGGCGTCAATTCCACCGCCATGAATATCGCCCTGGTCGTGGTTTCGTACTGATGCCAGGGATATTCTATGTTCTCATCGTACATCGGCGGATGGGCCACGCCGGGCGCCATGGGGTCCTCGCGGTAGAGTGTTTTGAGGTCGTTTTCGTAATACTGCTGCATTCTGCCACGGCCCACGATCTGGACATGCACCTCCTTTATCGGCGGGCCGCCCCAGTGCTCCCTGTGAAGGCCCACGTTGAGCGGCACGCTGCCCGCAAGGCACATGTTGACGGCGATATGGCCGAGCTTTATCTTGGGCGAACGCCACAGCGCCACGCCCTTGTGCCGCTCCTCGTGCGTGGCGTCGTAGGCATGTACCCAGGTGTTTTTCACCTGCTCGAAAAGCGCCTTCTCGTCCGGATACGCATCGAATTTCTCGATAATCAGCGCGCAGGCTACCTGCCTTATAACGGTGTTCAGCACCACGGTCGACCGGAAGAAGCCGAGCGGGCGGCCGTTTATGTAAAGATCCTCATCCGACATGTTGAACACGATGCTCTTTTCGGACACCGTGTATTCCTCCTCCCCCTGCACATAGCTTACGGGAAAGAAGGGGTTTGCATAATCCAGCGCTGTAATACTCATAATGTAATTTCTTTCTTACTTTGGATTGGTACGTCCTAGAAACCAAGCAAGCGTGGCAGGCCGATGACGGTTACCGGAAAAAAAGAAATAATGATCAACACTATAAGCTCCACGAAAAACAAGGGGATGATCTGACGGACCAGCGCTCCCAGGCCCACATTGGCGACGGCATCCGCCACGAAGAGACACAGGCCCATCGGGGGGGTGATCAATCCGATCATCAGATTGAAGACGACCAGAATACCGAAATGGGTGGGGTCAACCCCCATGCTAACGGCGATGGGATGCATTATGGGCACCAAAACCAGCATCGCGGCAATACCTTCTAAAAAAAGCCCGGCAAAAAGGAATAAGGCCATCGAGGAAACCAGAAACATCCATTTTGCAGTCATATATCCTAAAGCAAAATCGGTGATTATGTTTGGGATGCGATTGTAGGTCATCAGCCAGTTGGCTGCGCCAACAGCGGACATGATGATCATGATAACGGCAGTGTCGCGCATGGAGTTGGCAAAAATCCTGGGCAGGTCGGTCCATTTGATTTCCCGGAGCAGGAACAGGCCGACAATCAGGGCATAGGCCACCGCAAAACTGGCAGCCTCGGTCGGGGTGACCACACCAAACAGGATGCTGCCCACCACAAAGACCGGCATCAGCAACGGGATGATGCCCTGGAAAAGAATTTTTCTTTTGGATCCGACGGATTCGTCCGGTTCGTCTTTTTGGTACTCGCCGGCAAATATCATCACATATATGGACAAAAAAATGGCCAGCAGGATGCCCGGAATGACACCGCCCAGGAACATGCCCGGCACGGAAACACCGGTTACGATCAGGGCGTAGATGATCACCGGAATACTGGGTGGGATAATGGGGCCGATAACCGAGGAAGCGGCGGTAATCGCCGCCGAAAAATCACGCGGGTAGCCCCTCTTTTCCATCTCGGGAATGAAGACCCGTCCAATGGCGGAGGTGTCCGCAACCGCGGAGCCGGACAGCCCTGCAAAAATAACCGAAGCCCAGATGTTGACCATGGCCAGACCTGCCCGCAACCGGCCGACGAAAACGTTGGTGAAGGCAATGATCCGACTGGTGATGCCCGATGCATTCATAAGCTCACCGGCGAGAATGAACAGGGGGATGGCCAGCAGCGGGTAAGATCTAATCGCGCCGAACATCTGCGTGGCAACAATACGGAGGTGGTAGGGGAATTCGCCGACCGCCATGAAATACATCAGGGCGGCAACAATGGAGAAGG